>QWCY01000946.1_pt1 | contig 45646 bp, 47 predicted proteins | sample 1972631 | NCBI WGS metagenome assembly QWCY01 (sample SAMN09866696, study PRJNA288562) | Human gut metagenome isolate pre1_stool, whole genome shotgun sequencing... | isolation source: gut | host: Homo sapiens | place: USA: California
AGACCAGAACATTGATAGAAACGCTACGCCTGGTCCCAATAATGACCTGCCTCACGGTGAGGCACCTGTATCACGAAAGCTGTATATCAGCTCATTTGCAATAAGAGAAGCCAGAAATGCTGTAAAGGATAAGGATTACGACAGAGCACTGGAGCTATTCTCCAAAGAAGCCGACAAAGGGAATATCCTTGCCAAGTATGAAATTGCAGACCTCTACCGCAGGAATCTATGTCAGGGACACAATTTTGAAATCTACCGTGAAGCACTGAACGGCTTTTTGGAGATCGAACCACGAACCAGACAAAAGGCATATGTTCACTACCGGATAGGCAGAATGTTTTATGACGGCTATGGAACGGATATAGATTACGAAAAAGCATTCAAGTGGCTGAAAAAGCCGCCGACGAAGGTAATCATCTTTCGGAATTTGTAGTCGGAAAAATGTTATGCAATGGGACCGGCACAGAAAGGGACACGGAAGCCGGCACTGAATATTTGACGAGAGCTGCCAACTCCGGGAATGAATACGCACAGAATTATCTTGATTCTCGGACTTTCTGGGAGCAAGGGTGTGTTGTAAAGCTGGTCGGTTCTGTCGGGCGTTTGCTGTCAGAAAATCTGGAAAACAGCCGTGCTGCAATGGCGGAATGCTCTGCGGCAGTATTCGGTCATGGTGATCTGAGCAAGGAACAGATACGAGAACTTATTCTGAAGAAGCAGGATAAGGAAAACACTGCCGAAATGTGAGGTGTCTCACGGTGAGGCACCAGTTAATGAAAGTGAGAAAACTCTTATGGATTTATATAGCCAGCTTAGCAGAATTGAAGAGCTTCGCCAAAAGCTGTCGCAGCTCCAGCCACTGAATTATGGTGAGGAAAAAAGACTTCTTGAGGTATTTGCGATTCGGAACACATACAATTCCAATGCACTCGAGGGATGTACACTCACTCTCCAGGAAACTGCTCTGATTATCAAAGATGGCATTGCAATCGCCGGTCATTCTTTGAAAGAACAGCTTGAAGTCATCGGACACAAAGACGCTTTTTATTATATTGTTGAAATGTCGCAGTCGCAATATAATAAAAGATTGCTGGATACATTTGAAATCAGTATGCTTCACTTTCTTACAGACGACCGATTTAAAACTGATTTGTTCAGGCGCAATGCCTTAACAGCGGTAGGAAGCACAAGGGCTACATCAAAGCTTTATGATATTGAGCGCCAGATGATGGAGCTGCTCAGTGACTACGGCAAAGCGGATATTGATTTCTTTGCTAGAATGGCACAGTTCCATCTTGGCTTTGAAACGCTCTACCCGTTTGGTAACGGTAACGGGCGAACAGGCAGGCTTGTTCTTAATCTCGAACTGTTAAAAGGCGGCTACCGTCCTGTCGATATAAAATGTACCGATAAGCAAAGATACTGCGAAGCTTTTGATGAGTACCGTAATTCAGGCAGCACTGAAGCAATGAAAGCTCTGCTAGTGGAATATGAACTCACCGAGCTTGAAGAATACGTCACGATCGTCGAGCAGGCGTGAGCTTCACACCAGAAATATAATCACCTGCCTCACCGTGAGGCACCTGTTTGTTTGGAGGACGAAATGATATACTGTTTCAAAAAGCTGCGTGAGTTAAGACTTACACATATCTTTTTTCTTCATTATTCTATCTCGCTGCTTATCGGCGGTGCGGCAATAGCAGGACTGATTCTGCTTGGCGGGGGTTTACAATTTTACTCCGTTGTGGTATTATGTATTATGTATACACAGCCAACTTTCTTTATTCTCAGGCGCATAAAGATGTATGAGGTTAAGCACGAATTGAAATACGGAAATTATAGCGTGTCTGAAAAGTTCGGACTTGCTATTCAATCTTCCATCGTGAAACCGAGCATAGACAAAGATTTCATTATAAATGTAATTGTAATTTTTTTGTTTTCAGTATGCTTTTTCTTCTATAATTTTTACCTGCTGAATTATTATGAATATTATATGTGGCTGCCTTTTTTGCTAGTCAATATTCCTGGTATAGCAGCAATGCTGTCTCTTGTTAGAATTCCAAAAGAATAGAGGTTCCCATGGACATAATACTGAATTTTATTGCTGTAATTTTCTTTTCGATCAGCATTTTTGAGTTATACCGCTTATGTTATATCATGAAACATACTCACAATATAACAGATTATCTTTGTGTATGCGATTGGTTTGGTAAATACACAAAAATCAGCCAGCGGATATGCAATAAAAGTGTAGTTGAGGAAATACATGAAAAATACAGAAATATGCCCATTCGAGAACAAATAGCGGAATATGGTCGCCTTTTTGAAGCAGATTTTAACGAGCTTTTTGATAAGCTTCAGCCTGGTATTCATTATAGAGTGACAACGCATTACAAACGCGTCATGGAAAGGGCTATAGCTGACGGCAAGATAAAGTTGATCTGCCCGGTCAAGGAACTGAAGAACCGGACGCTCCGGGAGCTGAAGCCGTTGCTGGGCAGAATGGATTACAGACTTGCCAGAAAATGCGTCAAGAAGAATCCACAGGCAATTCGCTGCTGTGACAAATGCAAACGCATATCGGCTTGCCAATGCAGACGTGGAGGAATTTGTTCCATCATATCCGAAAAAGGATTTGCAAGGTATGACTTTGAAATAGTATGAGGTGCCTCACGGTGAGGCACCTCCAAAACATCTAAGATGGTTCATAGAAATAAACCAGCTTTTATTATATTCTATTACTTGACAAACCATCAAAAATTGTTTACAATATGATTATTGAAAGGAGTGATTCCGTGGAATATAAACCAAAGTTTCACATGACAGTCGAGCAGAACATATTTGTGGCGAAGCGTAACATTGTAGATTATATCTGGAAGTCGGCACGGCTTGAGGGCATAAACGTTACTTTTCCACAGACTTATGCTATCATAGAAAAATCAAGAGTCAACGGCGTTGATGTTGAAGACATCTTGAAAATCACCAATCTTAAACACGCATGGCAGTATGTGTTCGACAGTATCGGCAAGCCAATGAATCTGGATTTTCTTTGCAGTCTGCATTCTGAGGTTGCAAGAGATGAAGCGTTAATGTGGGGTAAACTACGAACAGGCAATGTTTTTATTTCGGGAACCTCTTACGTCCCCCCTATACCTAAAGCTGACGAAGTGCAGTCTGCTATTCAGAGATTGCTAACTATACCCGATCCGACTGAACGAAGCATTGAAATAATGCTTTGGGGAATGAAATCTCAGCTTTTCTGGGACGGCAATAAAAGGAACTCAATGCTAGCGGCAAATAAGATCATGATTGAAAATGGCTGCGGAATAATTTCTGTTCCAAATGAGTGCCTTGAAAAATTCAATGAAATCCTCTGTGACTACTATACTAATGATACCCTTGAACAAGCAAAAGAATTTGTCTATGAACACTGTATCGATGGTATAGATTTCACTGAACAGCAGGACGATGAAGAGGACGAAGACCTCACTCCTGATATGTAATGCTGCCTCACCACGAGTCAGCTCATAAATATGGTGATTCACTTATAACCCCTGCCTCACGGTGAGGCACCCCTATAAATAAACTCAGGCGCGTTCATAGCAATGCGCCTGTTTTTATTGCCTGAGTGCTGAAAAACAAATTGACATCTTGAATTCGTCAATGTGCACAAAAGGCGTTGTATAGGTTTGTGGAAAGTTTTATTCACAAACTAATTGACAAAGGCTTGTTTCTATGATATAATATAATCAAGAAGAAATATAGCCTACACTAAGGAGGATCTAAATATGAAACACACTACACTCAAACTCGTGACCGCTGCCATGATAATCTCTGCAACAGCATTGTTTGTCGGCGGCTGCTCCAACAAGGCGCAGGACATTGACCTTACGCTCATCGGCGGCGAGGGACAGGATATGGATAACAGGTACACAGTTGATATCCGTTACGATACCGATGAATCTACCGCGGAACCCGAGGAAATCAGCGAGCCTGATATACCGAAAGAAGAAACCACTGCTCCGGAAACCACACCGGCTACAACCAAGGCAACACAGCCGGCTGTCACCATCACGACCGACAAGCCGCAGGTAACTACGCCTGCCCAGACGGTACGCACCGATCTTCCGAAGGTCACAGCAGAACCGCAGTATACAACCGCAGCCACCACTACCACAAAGCCTGCAAAGCAGACTGAGCCGGCTGAAATCAAAACTGATGAGAACGGCTTCCCTGCGAACCCGGAAGTAAATCAGACCTTCGTGGACAGTACCGGTACAGAGTATATCTACAATGGAATATTCGGCTGGATCCAGGGCGATGACAACAATCCTGATATACAGGAATTCCCTAGACATGGTGACTATACTTATGGAGAGGGAGAACAGGTGCTTCACTAATTAAACAAGTTAATAATATTAGGTGCTTCATCGTGAGGCACCTAATATTATTTCATGGGAGGATAAACGTGAAACTTAAAAGAATGGTAACAAGACTTGTAGCTTCCATATTGGTTTTTGCTTTCAGTTCAACAACCGCATTTGCTGGACTGAATCTCGGCAATGATGATGGAACCAATTTTAAGGGAGGAACATCAAATAACTATTGGGGGGTCTACACAGACGGCGGGGTACCCCTGAATGATACAGAGGGGCTTCGTGTTACAATATATGATGCCAAAACCAATGTAAAGGTATTTAATACGATAGATATTACGGGAAATGCTAATATATCTGCTGCTTCGGCCATGCAGTATTTTTCTGACGGCAATGAACTGATATCTAAAACCACATGGCTCAACTATGTTAGTAGCACATATAACAGCGTATCAGAAACAGATATGGCAAAATTCAATAGTACTGTAATGTCACGGGCATCTAGTGGCGGTGGGTACAAATCACAATACATACCTGAACTCGCGAGTGTAGATATAGTATCTGTTAACAATACATCAAACCTTGACGCAATAAAGTCGATACTTGGCGATAAGAATTTCCTTACAGACTTATGTAATCTCATCGGCGGCGGTTTGAAGTATGCGGACATTTCCCAGGGCAAATACAAAATTGCCTTTGAGCCGGTTGCATATTTCCGCTACAACGGACAGAACTGGGCGATGAGCGCAACCGAATGCGGTCTGCTCAACAAGTACATGAAGAACTATTTCACCGCAGGCTGGAACAGCACAAATAATCTCCGCGCCCTGCTCGGACCTCTGACACATTCAAATCTGCCACGTTCTGCATTTCTGGAAAACAAGGATCTCGGAATTTCCGTGTACTCCCCTTCAAGTGGCGATTACTACAATGGCAACTCCAATTATAACAGCGATACCTGCATAATCCGCTGCATGGGTATCGGCGTACTGAGTGCAGAGGAACCGCCGGACGACGATATAGGCGAGGAGAGTACAAGCTCAGCTGAATACCACACCGATACGGACGTATACACTTCTTTCTATGCAATCAATGTGGGTGATGTGCCATTTATAGGCGAATCCTCTTTCAGCATTTACGACAGCGGTGGCGAAACTCCGAGAAAATATGAGCAGCTAAAAGAAGAAAACAAGAAGCTCATTCATGCCACCGGAAGTCAATCAGGTGTTACGTATTACTATGCATACACTTCGACTGAACTTGAAACAGTATATGCTGATGATGACGAGAAAATAGATGTGTTTATCGACAATCCTGCTTATGTACCAGACGAAGATGGAGAAATGCCATATGTATCGCCATATGTGAGGCTTGGTTCATTCAAGCACGGCGATGAAATGAGATTAAGCAACACATTTAAGGGAACAGTTTCATATAAAATAAAAACTACGTCTGGTTCAACAATAAAATCCGGCACAGTAAACATTACCTGTCCCGCCGGCGGTGAGGAAGCTATGGGTTGGATAAAGTGGCACACTCCCAGACGAGAACAATCTGTAGTGATAACACTTGAATCTAAACGCGATACGCTGATACTTCTTGATGAGAACGGCGATCAGTGTGAAAAGCTGATCATCAATGCGGATATCGCAAAGGTAAAGGAATCGACGCCGCCCGATCCTCAGGTTTCTGATACCCGTCCGTCGTGGCAGAAAATATATTCGCAGTCCTCGGTGCAGGATCGCATTTCAGAATATGTTTCCAACAACAGTTTACAGGAGCTTAGCTGGTACACTTGGTCAATAGGCGCAAGCTGGACACAGCACTGGGACTGGACCGACAAGAGAGTCAGTGTTATAACGGGCGGAATGACAGATCCGTCAAGCGATACACCTTACTGGGATGCTGAGACCAAAACTGAAGATATTACTTTTACGTCTTGGGGTGTAGACAACCACTACTTTGCGTCTGCGACTGCCGAGAGAATGTCGGGCAAGTTCTATACCGGTGCGGTGCTTATATCTAAAGCTGACCTTCAGCTTGAAAAAGTAACTTATTCGGTATCCATGTCGGCTGAGGCAACGATATCTCCGTCAGACTACTGCAAGACCGCTACATACAGCGAATCCAACGGTAAGTATACCATGAAATCCGGCTATGGAATTCAAATAAACGTTGATACACACCTCTCCGGGGATACACAGTACTGCACCGGAAGCCAGACAGCAAACGTTCTGTTCCCGGAGTTTAATTACAACCGCCACAATACTACGCTTTACAATCGCCTGCTTGAAAAGGTCAACGGCAGCTTCGTATTCAAGAAGAACAAATACTCGACCTACAATGACCGAGTGCACTTCACACCGATATGGTTCCCGGACAAGAAAAACTATACCGTATATGTTGAGGTGTTCGACGTGTGGTGTCCTGCGGGTCAGCTCTCCGTAAGACTAACCGATCAGATTTACATCAAGGGCAATGTTTACGATGATTGGCACATCGCGCCGGTAAAGCCTTGATTTTTCTTTTCGGATTTATTACTGTCTCACGGTGAGGCACCCCAAAACTGAATAACTAAAGGCACAGTGTAATTTGATTATGCTGTGCTTTTTTGTATCTAAAGGAGGATTTTATGAACGTAAACCATGGCATAACCGATACCGGTAAGCTGAAAACCATTGAAATCGACAAGTACGAACCCATTCCGGATAAGCCTAGACGCTGCCGCGCAGTTGGTCAGGCAAGCAAGCAGGAGATATTCGACCAGTTGAAAGACCACCTCGAATATGTCGGAATGCTCCCTGATGAGTATTTCATAATTTCAACACAGCAGCCCGAAAGCATTCCGGAGAACTGGCGTGATTTCACCTGCAACGTTTCATACGGCGGAAGCGAAGGAATATATCTCGATATCTCCCTCAATACCGCAAGTGGCTCTCAGAGCTTCATCACCGGAAAAACCCTCAGCGAAGATGTGGAGAGTTTCCTGAATATGTCCCGTGCCGCTGCCGAGTGCAACCTCATGCTCAACGGAAACGGAAGCGTTAAGGCGTTGCCGCGTGATATCGCAGAATATCTTGAATACATGAGCGAAATCGAGGACAAGGATTACTCAATCGAAGATACCGATGAAATGGAACGGTGAAAGGTGGTTCAAAAATGATAACCAAAGGGAATGTTTCGACATTCAGCTTTTACGTCAGGGCGTTTGATACCAAAAACAACTACAGGAATTATGGGGAGCCTGCCACTCAGCTCTCGCTTGAACAGGCAAAAGAAGAGTTTGCCAAGCGCTGTGCTCAGAACCCTTTGAGTGTAAATACGATGCTTGGTGTAGAGTATTCCTCCAAGAACGCAGAACTCAACAAGCATGGAATGGGAGCCGTTGATCTGCTTCAGTGTATTAACGGTCATCTGAATCTGTCCGAGGATTATAAACTGGACGAGGTACTGGCACACGAAACGCTTATTTCGGTCAACGCAGTATCTATCCTTAAGCGCGAAGCAGACAGATTACAGAGAATAAGCGACAATGCCACTGCCAAATGTGCAAAGAGGATAAGCGACAATATCCGTACCGCCTGCGTCAATACGGAAGCCGCAGAGAAGTTCATGAAATCACTTGCCGATGAATATGGCATAGACCGCGTCAAGGATATCGTTGCCAACGAACTGTTCGGCAACAATGAGATTGTCAATGCGGAAATTACTGAATACCTCAGCAGTTCGTTCAGCGGCAAATATGACAGTAGATTTTCTGTTTTCGGTAACTCTGAACAGCTTGAAATGCTTGCCCATGCAGCTCAGCGCGTGGAGGAAAGCCTAACGGAAACAGAATCGAAGCTGCGCAACAGCGGTCTTGTCTATGGCGATAGCAATTCTATCAGAGATAAGTCAGCCGACATCAAGTCTGAGATAGACCATCACAATCGAATTGAGGACGAGGGGCTTGTCCCAGATGATGGGCTGAGCCTATGAAAGAAAAAATACTGCTGGTGTTACTGGTTCTGGTATTGTGCCTGAGCACCTGCCAGACCGAATACTATCCCGCCGCCGGCTACAGTTCAATGTACGGCGGCGATGCTCTTTATGAGTGGAACGTTGATGTAATATCAATATACACTTTTAAAGGCATAAGGCTGTAAGGAGTGTGATAAATTGAAAAATAACAGCATAATGTACCGAATTCCTGTATGCATTTTTCTTTTCGTTTCCGGTACCATCATATCAGTTCTGTTTTCTAACGCTCTGAATGATATGATAGTGTACGGCAGGCTGACCACACAACTTACGGATCCGGGCGCGCTTATCGGAAATATCTTCACACAGGATAAACTCGGACGGTTGTTCTTTCTGCTTGAAGCACTTGTGGTTCTGATATGCATTGTATATTTTGTCTGCGCAAAACGCACATATCAGGCAGATACATACGCTGTGACAGATAATCTTTCCATTCCTGTGCCGTATGGTCAGGGACAGCACGGTACTACATGGTTCATGTCCGAAAAAGAAAAAAAGGAGGTGTTTGATTATATCAAGATATCCCCTATGAATCCACTCGTTTCAAAACTGGTGGCTTTAGGCAAGGAACGGTATGACGCTATTGAAAATGGCGAAGAATATACCCCTCCGAAATTGGACAAGACACTTTGCAAAAGCGGCGGAATTGTCCTTGCAAGGGAAATGTCCGGGGATACCGAATGCTTGCCGTGCATTACCGATGATATACATACGCTGACAATCGGCGCGACGCGCAGCGGTAAATCCCGCTGTCTTGTATTGCAGTCGATATGCACCATAGCATTAGCCGGCGAAGGACTTGTTGTAAATGACCCCAAAGGCGAGTTATATCATTACACGCACTGTTACCTGGAAAGCCTGGGATACACTGTTCGTGTAGTTGATTTCAATTCCCCACAAAAATCTACTCACTATAATCCGCTTCAGGTAATCATCGATGATGTGAATAAAGGTAATCTTGATGCTGCACAGAGATCTATGTGGGACTTTGTAACATTTCTTGTAGAGAAGAATGACCATACCGAACCAATCTGGACCAACGGCGAGTGTGCCGTCATTGCCGCCGCAGTAATGTGCGTGGTTTATGATAATAAGGACCACCCCGAATACCAAAACCTCACGAACGTATACAACTTCATCGCTAATATGTGCAAGACTGTAAATAAGGTCATGCCGATTGACGCATACATGAACAAGCTGCCGGACAGTCACCCGGCAAAAAGCCTTATGGCGATTGCCAAGATAGCTCCGGACAAAATGGGCGGATCATTCTTTACATCGGCGCTGACCACGCTGCGACTGTATATAACTAACGATATGTATAACATAACTAAAGAGTCTGAGTTTTCCCTTGAGGATATGGGGGCTAAACCAAAGCAGGCTCTTTTTTATTTGCTTCCTGACCAGAAAACCACCTATTATCCTATTGTGTCGCTTCTTGTGGCACAGCAGTATGAACAGCTTGTAACCTATGCGAAAACACGAGGAAATCGACTTCCCAACCGTGTGAATTTCATACTTGATGAGTTCGGCAACTTTACTGCTATTCCGGATATCCAGTCAAAAATGACCGTAGGCGGTGGCTATGGAATACGCTGGAACCTGTTCATTCAGGATTTTAATCAGCTTATAGACAAATACGGACAAGAGGTCGCAAAGATTATTCAGTCCAACTGTCATTTCTGGATCTACCTGCATTCGCAGGATAACTCAACGAACAAGGAAATATCCGACAGACTGGGCAAATACACCACATCGACCTATTCTCTGGGCGGAACGACTCAGAAATATGCTGCACCGTCAAGCTCTACCAACATACAGCTTTCTGAACGCAGCCTGCTTTTCCCTGATGAGGTTGCCTTAATCCAGCGACCTTATCAGATAGTTACATCAATTTATAAACCGGTAGTCATGAAATCGCCGGACATTTCACAGTGGATGTTCAATATCATGCTGGGCATGGGCGATAAGTCGCATAACACCAAGCTCATCGATCTTGACGAAAAACTTCGTCCGGAACGTGGTGTAGCATTTACCGAACAAATACTTTGGAAACCCTGGGAGGAAATCTTGCAGACAGCTGCACCCGTGCAGGCTGCACCGCCAAGATTTTCCGAACCTGGTTTACATAACAAGCCACCATACTTCAGAAAGGGGTGAGATAAATGAAAAAGCTCAAAAGGATCATATCAATGATCACGGCAATGGCGACATCTGTTATGCTGGCTATAACAGCCAATGCAGAAGGCGGCGAACTTGCATCATCAAAAGCGGTGACGGGAACAAAAGCACTGCTCAATGATCTCTCCAATGTGTTGCTGGTAGTCGCTCCAATTGCTGGTACAGCTTGCGTGATTTACTTTGCTGTACGCCATGGCGCAGCAGACGAAATGGATCAGAAAAAGTGGAAACAGCGCATTATTGTTGCGGTTGTTTCCATAGTAATTGCTGTAGTGGCTTCGGCTCTCATCAAGGTACTCGTAAGCTATTACCAGTAAGGAGAGGTAACATGACCACAGATTACACATCGGGATTTCCACCCTAGCTTTGGTAATTCCTTTCAGCAAAACTTCTTACGGAGGAAACACCATGAATATTTCATGCGAACCCAGGAGCATACGCATTTTATCGAGCAATGGTAATCGACTTGCGACTGCAAGCATTACCATTGACGGAGCCTTTGTCGTTCGCAATCTCAGCCTTATGAACGGCTCAAAGGGTATGTTTGTGAATATGCCCCAGCAGAAAGGTGTTGACGATAAGGGAAACACCAAGTATTACGATATTGCTTTTCCGCTTACCGCAGAGCTTAGAACAGCAATATCAGAGGCGGTCATTGGCGCTTACAAAGAACGTCTGAAAGAGCTTCAGACCAATGCGGCGCATGACGATACACAGTCCGAAGCCAACACGTCAGCTGAGGATTATGAAGAAGACGACGTGAACGAAAGATTTTAATTTACAGGAGGATTTCTAACATGAAGACAATCAGAAACAAGCTCATTTTCAAGGCATTCCAGGCAAAGGAAGCAGCAAGAGAAAAGGCACTTATGCTCAAGGCAAGAGCGCTGGACACAACCGGCGAGGGATATGTTGATACTGCTGTCAAGATCATCATCGCCGTTGTAATCGGCGGACTGCTCCTTGCAGGACTGGTCGCACTGTTCAACACAGTGATCATGCCCAGAGTAAACACCGAGGTCAACAGCCTGTTCGATGCTGCTTAATACATCGGCATTCATCGTTGATAGGGGCGCAGTAATGCGCCCCTATTTCAGATGAGAAAGGTACATAAATGACTTTTATACTCATCATTCTTATCGGAGCAATTCTATCAGGAATTGTGTCGCTTTTTTTCTCGTCGGAAATGCTTGTAGGTCTGTATGATGTCGTATTCAATAGTGGAATTACAATGCAGACGATAACAGGAGTGGAGTTTTTTGGACTTATAATGCCCATATCATATGGTGTGGGAATAAGCCTTATAATCCTCAAATTCTTGAAGAAAGCCTTTGACATCTATGTTCTCTGGACTGACGGTGATCCTGACGCGGATCCGTTTTTGCTGCTGACTAATTTTGTCCGGGCGGTAGGAACTGCGCTGATATTCCAATGGCTCTACGGATTATTTGTCGATATATTCTGCGATATTACGAATACCATCATTGAACGAATAAATTCAAACTGCAATCCGACCGTTGAATGGGTCAATTCCATAACCAGTCTGGGAATAGTTCCTGCAATATGCGGACTGATATTCATTATATGCTACCTGATATTGCTTTTGTCATTCATGGCGCGTGGGGTTGAGATGATGGTCATGCGCATTGGCGTACCGCTTGCCTGCGTGGGACTGCTTGACAACGACAAAGGAGTTTTCCGGGCATATATCAATCAGTTCGTAAAGGCATTCGCTACAACCATAGTGCAGATCATGCTCTGTAAAATCGGTCTTTCCCTAATGCTTAATTCTACCATGATTACGGGACTGAACATATTCTGGGGTATCGCCTGCATGATTGGCGCAATATCTATGCCAAAGATACTCAGAGAATTCCTTGTCCCCACCGGCGGCGACGGACACATTGGAAACACAGTATTCCAGACCGTGCACGTTGCTTCGCTTGCAAAGAGTGTCTTTACCAAGTAGGCGGTGAGTTATGGACACATTAAACACATTGAGCCTGTGTATGCAGGGGATCATTTCAGCCGGACTGATTATGAGAATCATCTTTTGTGCTATCAAGCTCATGCATGAGGAAGATGAAGCTGCCAGGTACAAAAAACGTATCAAAAACTCAGTGGTAATGCTGATAATTGCGCAGCTGATATTCCCGATAAAAGAAATTCTGATATCGTATTTCGGAAACGGTTACTAAGGAGGCACACATGGACGATGACAAGCTATATATTCCGTATGGTCTTTCCATTGACCAGGAATACTTTCCAGGTTTCGGCGGCAGAGAGCTGCGACAGTTCTTTGTCGGAATACTCGGCTCAGGAATAATTGGAGCGCTGCTGCTTATTTTTACCGGGCAGCTCCTTGCACTGATAGTTGCGCTGATGATTGGCGCGGCTGGCACCATGATGGCTGTACGCAAGGATCCGTATACTCGGATATCTGTTGTTGGTCAGGTATCTGATATAATACATTTCCACAAGTCCCAGAAGCAATACAAGTACATCTACACTGCGCCGTGGGATATCAAGTGACTGTTTTTTCGCTGGTGGCAATTTATCTTTTCGGAATATCCCGTCAGGATATACGCCGCCACGAAATATCGAACTTCGCCCCGGTAGTACTCATTCTTGCAAGCCCGTTCATAAGCACCACACCAACAGTGGAACGAATGGTAGGCTTGTTTGGACTTTTTCTGCCGCTAATGGCAGTCAACTTTCTCACCAATGGCTTTGGCATGGGAGATGTAAAGCTATGTGCGGCTTTCGGCTGGGTTCTCGGAGCGTTTACCGGATACTGTTCACTTGCCGTTGCACTCACCGCAGCCGTTGTAGCAGGAAAAATCACGAATAACAAATTGCTGCCGCTTGCTCCCTTTTTATCTGGAGCTGGAATGGCAGCAATTATTTTTAGGGAGGTTTTAATTTCATGTTAAAAAACCGCACGCTTATCGGAATTGTTCTGATCGTAGCAGCAATCGGACTTTGCTTTGGCATATCTCCGCTGTTCAATACGATTCTCGCAAGCAAAACAACTATCATCAGGTTGAAGCAGGACATTCCGCAGGGAGTTCAGATCACCGGCTCTATGCTCGAAGCTGTTGAAGTAGGCTCTATGAACCTGCCGGCAGATATGCAGAATGACCTGAAAAAGATAATCGGCAAGTATTCCGTTACTGCTATGTTCGCCGGCGACAGCTTCAACGATAAGAAGCTCTCAGATACAATAGACACTTCGGACAGCCTGCTCCGTCAGTTGAAGCCAAACGAAACTGCTATGTCCGTTACAGTCAAATCTCTTGCAAACGGACTTTCTGGCAAGCTTCAGCAGGGGGACATTATCCAGATCGTTTCCGTTGACGAGGACGATAAGGCGCAGATTTTTGAGGAACTCCAGTATGTTGAGGTCCTCGCTACCACGTCAGACAAAGGTTCCGATAACACTTACAATGATGGCGAAGTTAATGCGAATGCGGAAGACGAGGAGGAGCAGTCCCTCTATGCGACTGTGACTATCATTCTGCAGGACAGAGCACAGGCGCTGAGATTAGCGGAATGCGAAAACACTTCTCTTCATGCAATATTCGTATGCCGCGGCGATGAAGAATACAAGCAGAAGTGCCTTAAAGCACAGCTTGACCTCCTTACTGGCGGCGCTGATGAAACAGCAGAAGCTACATCTGAAGCTGATACCGAGGAAGCTCAGCCGGCGATGAATATTCCCGAAAATAAAAATCAGAATAATGCTCCTGCAGGAAGTGAGGAAGCAGCTCATGGCGCATAAGATTATTGCCGTATATGGAAACTCCGGAAGCTACAAGACAACCACGGCGCTTTCCCTTGCCAGGTATATGGCTGCTAAGGGAACCAACATTATTCTTGTCGGCGCTGACACTACCAAACCGCTTCTTCCTGTTGCAGCTCCTCTTGAGAGCAAGTTCGCCGGCTCTCTGGGCAAGGCTCTTTCTTCCGTCGATTTCGATCGTGATATGATTCTCAAGAACATCTACATGGCAACAGACCATGTCGGAATACTGTCCTACAACATCCGCGAGAATGCCAATACATACGCAGTCGTATCACAGGAGCGCATTGACGATCTGTATATGCAGCTCAGACAGCAGTCTGACACAGACATCATCGTTGACTGCACGTCTGATATTTCACAGAGCAAACTGACGGCAAAGGCTGTAATTACCGCTGATGTGGTTATTGAACTGCTCACCTGCGACACTAACGGGCTGGTTTTCGACGGGTCGCAGGAGCCGATATTACAGTCAGAGCAGTATACATATCGTAAGTTCGTTCGAATGATGTCACTCAGCAGCGTTTTCAAGCAGGACGAAGCTGCCATGAAAAACGCAATGGGACGTATTTCCGGCACAATTCCTTACTGCCCGAAAGCAGCGGAATATCTCAATCAGGGTACGCTGCTGACCAAAGGCGTTGATGACCGCACATATAACACGACCATAAAATCGCTTGCGGAAATAATAATGAAGGAGGAATGAACATGGGATTTTCTTTCAAAAATCTTTTCAAAAAGGACAAACCCCAGGAAGACACCGAGCACGTTTCCCTTGAGAAAAGCGCCGAATCAGATTCTGCAAAGACCGAAGCCAGGGCAAAGCACAAAAAGGGTGAAGTGGTAATCGCCGATTCCGGAAATGTCAAGGAAGTATCCCGAGTAATGCTGAAGTTCGATCAGCTCCTCCAGGCAACACAGGAATATATGTCCAAAACATACGGACTTGAACTGTACTCGTCGGACAAGCGCGATACCATGAAGCAGCTTATCAAGCAGTATATGAAAGATAATAACTACTACATTGCTGGTGTTACGCTTGCGGACGCTGCTGACCAGCTCTACCGCGAAATGGCGGAATATTCATTTCTGACGCCGCTTCTCGCCCGAAAGGACATTGAGGAAATCAACATCAATGCCTGGGACGACATACAGATTATTCCCTCAAAGGGTAAGCCATATAAGCTGGAAGAGCATTTCACATCACCGCAGCACGCTCTCGATGTAGTGCGCCGTATGCTTCATAATAACAAGCTGGTATTCGATGCTTCCCGACCGCTTGTTACCGGATTTCTTGACAAGAATATCCGTATCTCTGCCGTTCATTCGCTTGTTGTAGGCGAAGATGTCGGTGTTGCCGTGTCTATCCGTATCGTCAATCCCTGCAAGATAACCAAGAAACAGTTCATTGAGAGCGAAATGTGTACAGAGGAAATATACGATTTCCTTGTTATATCGTTCATACATGGTATTTCTCAGGTATATGCCGGCGCAACAGGTTCCGGAAAAACAACGTTCATGGCTGATATAATGAGCAACTTCCCGGACGACAGACGTCTCATCACCATCGAAAAATCCGTGCGTGAGTTTATGCTTAAGAAGTATAATGATAACGGAAAAGCAATCAACAATGTCGTTCATTTTGTTACTTACGAAAGCGACGATCCGAGCCGCTGCGTAACCATGCGCGACCTGCTCACCAAGTGCCTGACAATGGATCCGGACAGTATATGCGTTGCCGAAATGAAGAACGAGGAAGCATGGGAAGCGCAGGAAGCAGCACGAACCGGACACACGGTACTCACGACAACTCACGCTTCTGGCGTAAAAGGCGTATATCCCCGTCTTGCAACGCTCTGTATGCAGCTTTATGGCGATACTCCGATGAATACTCTTCTGTCATTTGTTACGGAAGCATTCCCGATTGCAGTATTTCTCAAGAAGCTCGATGACGGCAGGCGTCATATCATGGAAGTAGCGGAATGCGTCGGTGTAAATGTGGAAGAGAGCAAAGCCATTACGCGTACACTCTGGAAATACAATGTAAAATCCGAAAAGAAAATAGACGGTAAGATCGTAATCGACGGCGAGTTTGTAAGAGTAAATCCCATATCAAAGGAGCTGCACGACAGAATGCTCGAAAATGGCGTTCCCGAGGATATGCTCAGAAAATATTCGGAGGAGGTGCGTTAATGGATAGAGTAATTTATCTTTTCGGCGCACTGCTTATGTCCGCCGGCATTGTTATCCTGCTCGGCATAACTCCCGAAATAATAACACAGGACATTATGTCGCTGATGTCACGGCAGCGCAGCTTAAAGTATCGTGTAGCAAAAGCCCAGGGCAAGGTAAAGCAGAACCGGCTTCAGACTGCCATCATGAATATCAAGAATGCGCTTATAGCCACACATTCTGAGAACAAGTTCTCTCTGCTGATTTCTGTTTCTCTTATTGGTATCTGCGCTGGATTTCTGCTGGCGGCTTTGCTTCAGAATCTGCTTCTTATACCCATATTTTCGGGTATATGCGTGATACTGCCGTATGCTTACGTCAATGTACTGCTGTCCAACTACAACCGGCGTATCTCCGAAGAACTGGAAACGGCGCTTTCAATCATCACGACCAACTATGTGTCCAATGATGATATCATCTACGCTGTGGAGCAGTCCATTGACTACATCAATCCGCCGGTTCAGCAGGCTTTCCGGAAGTTCCTCACCCAGACGAAACTCATCAATTCCAATGTGAAGCTGGCTATCGAGCAGCTCAAGGGAGAAATCAATAATGAGATATTCCATGAGTGGTGCGACAGCCTTATTGAGTGTCAGGATAACGTTACGCTGAAGAAAACTCTCCAGCCCATCACTACAAAGCTTTCGAACGTGCGCATTATCAATGCGGAACTTCGGAATATGCTGATGAGCCCACGCCGCGAACACGTTATGATGGTGTTTATCCTGCTGGCAAATTACCCGATTCTGTATTTTCTCAACTCAGACTGGTTCAAGGTGCTTACCGACACCTTTGTCGGACAGGTGGTAAATTCCATTGTTGCAATAGTCGTGATCGTGACGGTAATCCTGGCATACAAGTACACTCAGCCCATTCAGTATAAGAGGTGATGTGACATGAGTATATACAATATTGCACTCTACGCAGCAATCGCTGTAATAAGCCTTGTGTTTGCAGGCGGACTGTACTGCTTTGCTCTTATTCTGTTAAAGGTACCGGCAAAGCGTACAACTAATGCAATCAAGTCTATCGCTTCGAGAAATCGTCCCTCTGCAGCCGGCTTTAAAAATACATACAACGATATTGCGCTGTTTGTATCACGGTTTATTCACCTGAACGAATTCAAGAAAAAGGAGCTTACCGACAGCCTGAAAATAGCAAACATCGCTATGTCACCTGAGCTGTTCACGGCAAGGGCGCTGGTGAAATCCGCCGGCATAATGCTGCTGTCCATTCCGTTCTTTTTCTTCCTGCCTATATTCGGGCTGCTGATTATCGCCCTGGGAATTCTTGTATACTTTCAGGAAAAGCAGAAAGTCGATTCCTGCATAAAAGAAAAGCGCAGGCAAATCGAGTTCGACCTGCCACGGCTTGTATACGCTATATCCCAGGAGATACAGATGACGCACGATGTAATCTCAATTCTGGAACGGCATAAGGACAATTTCTCACCGTATCTCAACGAGGAAATCGAGATAACCATAGCGGATATGCGTACCGGCAACTACGAAGCCGCAATCACCAGATTTGAAGGGCGTATCGGCAGCACCAATCTGTCCGAAGTATGCCGTGGATTCATTCAGATGATACGCGGTGATGATACTGCAGTTTACTGGGAAACACTCAGCGTTCGGTTTGAGGAATTACAGCGCCAGCACCTCCGCAGCATTGCGCTTAAGATACCTCCTAAAGTTCACCGGCTGTCGTTCTTCCTGATGATGTGCATGATGCTGCTCTATGTTGTAGTACTCGGCTGGGAGCTTATCAGCAACATGGGAATTCTGTTCGGATAAGGAGGCAGGAATGAAAAAACTTCTTAAACGGCTCAGATCTACTCGTGGCGAGGGATATATCGACATCTCTGTTGCAGTCCTGGTTGTGATGATATTGCTTGTGGCAGTCATTAAGATCGCACCTGTATTCATCACGAAAATGACGATCAACAACTATGCAAACGAGCTTTGCCGCGAAGCTGAAATAGCCGGTCGTGTCGGCACAGAAACAACTACACGGCTTGACCGCCTTAACGAATCCCATCCCGACCTCAATCCTACCATTACATGGTCAAAAACAGGCAACATTCAGATTGGAAACACGTTCACGGTGACAGTATCTACTACCTATGATTTCAGCTTTTTCGTTTTCAGTACGACACCGATAACTATCTCAGCTACCGCCGAGGGTACCAGCGAGGTGTTCTGGAAATGATAAAAATACTGAAAAAAAGAATACTCAGCAACAAGGGATTTTCTTATGTAATTCTCAGCGTTCTGATGATCGTAATACTGCTCATGGGTGTTGCTATTTTTGAGATAATCAGAATAAACATTCAGGCAGCAGCTGTCCGGGACAAATTTGAAGATGCAATCATTTCTATGTGCGTTGAGAATTACTCCGAGATGTACCAGCCGATTCGTGAGAGCCATGCTTCAAGCTATGCGTTCAACGGAATACGCTGGGAGGAAAGGCACAAAGCCAATGAGCAGTACATTCGAACTTATCTGAACAAAGCTATGGGCGTCGGCGAAATTATGCAGTGCGAGATTGTGTCCATAAGTTTTGATGTAGATTCGCCGAGTGTTGCCCCTGCCGACACAGATACCGCAAAGAAATATGCGGTATCTGGAAGCATTACAATAAAAGTTCCGTATCGTTTTGCCTGGCAGGAGCTTGCTCCAATATCCCTTAAGCTGGACGTAAAGTCACAGTGGAGAGCCCTATTCTAAGAAAGGAGAGCTATATGCAGATAGCAATAGCAGTTATCACCCTTGTACTGTGTGCAGGGGTGCTTTACTGGTTTAGACGCTGCGAGAATAAAAAGCGTAATCGCCGCACTGAAGAGGAGGAAGACGAGCGTGAACGTCTTGCCCAGAAAACTGCCCAGGAATTCGTGAATGCCAAAGACCTCGGGGAGCATTGCCTTTACACGATTGACGGTTACATATTCGCTTATATCAAGATTGAGGGGCTTTGCCTTGAACTGTACAGCAGACAGGAGCAGAAGCGCTTATGCCGTGAACTTTCTGCTTCTCTTTCGGCAATCAAACGTCCCTACAAAAGTGACGCGGTAAGCCGTCCGGTTGATATTTCCGCACCTCTGAACGAATATGAGGAGCTGTATAACGCCGCGACTGGCGGCAGAAAAAAGCTGCTTAAATTCGACATGGAGTCACTGGCTGAAATGGTTGCGACCGGCGAATCCCTGGAGCGACAGCATTATATCGCTATATGGGATACCATTCAGCGTTCTGATGAGCGTACTCTGACCCAGGCAGCACAGGACATAGCAAAAAAGTATTCCGACTGTGGGATAAAGGCAGAACTGCTCGACAGGAAAGGGATAGTCCAGCTCTGCAACCTGGTAAACAATCCTGCGTATGTCCACGTCGAAAATGCAAATATTGAGGACGTTATTTCTGTCCTCTCTGCTGGATAAGGAGTATAAACCATGAACAGCGAATTACACATAAAACCTGGCAAGGATCTTGCTCCTCAGATTTATGAATTTTACCGGAATAAAATATGTTTTGGTGATTATAAGCCTGGGGATAAACTGCCGTCATATAAGTCGCTTGCGGAAAAATATGCGGTATCCTATTCTCCCATCAAGACCGCATATCAGTCCCTTGAAAGAGAGGGATATATTCACCTTTCGACAAAAGGCAGCATTGTGATTGAACAGCCGAAAACGGTTAAGGAAAATATAGCTTCCAAACTTGATGAAATACTCCAGACAGCTCTGGATTTTGGCGCAGCAAAGGAAGATATTGTTGAAGCCATAGATTTTATCATGGAAAAATACTGCTGAGAAAGGTCATGGAATGAACAACAAAAAATCAGAAATACAGATATCAGTCAATACTGCGTTACAGGCAAGCATTACGCCGATCGGAATTGATTTCGAAATGAACCGGCTCCGGCTCGGCGAAAACTACTGCTGTATCTTCGCAATCACGGACTATCCCTCAGAGTGCGACTATGGCTGGCTTTCCAAGCTGACCAATATCCCCGGCACGATCGTTTCCATAAACAGCGAACCCATTGATAATGGTGAAGCTGTAAACGAAATCTCTAAGAAAATCCGTATGTATCGTGGACAGGCTGCCAGTACAAAGGATCCTCGCGAACGTCAGCGCTGCCAGAAAGCTGCTGACGACCAGGAAAAGATAATGGCTAAGATGGACCAGAACGGCGAAGTCATGGGGAAGTGGAATACTACGATAATGGTGCTTTCCCGTGACAAAGAGGATTATAACTCCAGATGCGACCGGGTGAAGAACGTTGCAAGTATACTCGGCTGTAAAATACGCGTTCTGTCCAATCTTCAGCGCGAGGGCTATCAGCAGATTTCCCCCACATATCCGCAGATAAAGCGCATACAGGAAACCTCCTCAAGGTACTTCCCGGTGAGTACGTTCGTAGGAGGTTTTCCTTTTTCCTCCGGCGGATTCAATGACGGTAAGGGATTTTACCTCGGGAAGAACAGCAGCGGCGGTCTGATTTTGCTGGACCTTTGGAAACGTGGTTCTTCAAGGACAAATAGCAACATCACAATCGTGGGAGGATCAGGTTCCGGTAAATCAACGGCGATAAAACACATCATCGCTTCTGAGTACGCTCGCGGCACAAAGATAATCGTCATTGACCCGGAAAGCGAGTACAAGGATATGTGCTATAATCCGCTGTTCGAAGGCAATTGGATCGACGTTGCCGGCGGCAAAGGTGGACTTATCAATCCGCTTCAGATACGTCCGGTACCTCCGGATACAGACGATGAAAACGCTGAGCCGCAGGAAAACGATAGCATCGGCGATCTCGCCATACATCTCAAAACACTCCAGACGTTCTTCCGGCTTTACATTCCCTCAATGGACGACCGGCTGAGAGCATTGCTCGATCAGGCGCTTGTAGAGCTGTACCACAAGTTTGGTATAAGCTGGGATACAGACGTGTCCGGTTATTCAGCCAATCAGTTCCCGACACTGACAGACCTTTATAATCTTATTGCCGAAAAAGCAAAACTCAAAGACAACAATACCGTTTATTATGAAGATTTGAAAACATATCTCGAGGGAGCAGCCAACGGCGCGGATCATCGGCTATGGAACGGCTATACGACCATAAATCCCACCAGCGGATTTATCGTGCTCGATACAAAGTCACTTATCCAGATGTCCGGCACAGTTCTTGCGGCGCAGTATTTCAATGTGCTGTCATGGTGCTGGGAGCAGATTACCCATAACCGTAAGGAGCGCATTATGCTGGTGGCTGACGAGTGCTGGACGATGATCGATCCACGTTGTCCGCAGTCGCTGGAGTTCCTCAAAAATGCCGAGAAACGCGCCCGTAAGTATGAAGGAAGCATTATCGTGGGTACCCAGTCCACCAACGACTTCCTTGACCCGGAAGTTAAGTTCTATGGGCAGTCCGTCCTTGACTTGCCTACATTCAAGCTGCTGTTTTCAATGGACGGTAAGTCGCTAAAGGAAACAACCGAGCTGTTCGACCTGAATGACGCACAGAGCGAGTACATTTCTTCCGGTCAGCGCGGCACGGCACTGATGAAAGTGGGAAATCAGGCTGTTATCGTCCGTTTTGAGTTGAGCGAGGAGCGTCTTGAAATGTTCGGCAGAGGTGGAGGACGTTGAAGACTGCTCTTATCTTTTGGAGGTTACAATGGCAGTAAATCCGAAAATAATAATGATGATCGCGCAGGCGGCAAAGAGCCATAAAGTCCGTGAAGTTGTTCTTCATGTCGTGTTCTATTCACTTGGCATAATTCTGTTTATTTTCACTGCTTTTATAGCATTGATAAGCGGACTTCTGGCAATCGTACAGAATAACAATCTGAGGAACCACTGGAATTACTATCGCACAAGCATTTCTGAGTTGTTTAACGGAATAGAATCCGATATCAACACAAACGTGAAAGATGAAGTATACGACTTCATGCCGGAATTCTCCGTGAACCTTTCCAAAGCCACGATAGCCAACAACTTTGATGGCAGCTCTCTCATTCTGTATGACGATGATGAGATATCTCGTGCCGAAGATATTATGCTCAACTACGCAGGACAGCTCCGTGCCATAAAGACCCAGGACGAATTTGACTCCTTTATCTCTGATTTCGACACAGACCTTTCTTTTTCGGATATCAGCAGCATTCGTTTTACTGATGATACTGGAATAGATAATCTGTCTGAGTACGGCGAAGAGCTGAAAGTGTTTTTATATCATCGTGCCATGGAACAGATGAGTAAATATAACTACACATTTGAGAATGTTGTATTGGATGACGGCAAGAGGGCGGACCGCCAAACGCTTGTTGTTACAGCGGCAGACGGAAGCACCCAGACGGTGGAATACACCTGCATAGGTGGTGGTGAAGTTTATCTACCGGAATTCCTGGCAATGTACAATGTCCGCCAGGGGCGTGAGTACCTTATCAAAACCACGCAAAATCAAGCGCCGGATCTTGATTCACAAATGGAACAGGCTCTTGGAGATATCCCCGAAACTGCCGAAGACGCTCAGGAATATATCAACAATTCATGGGGTAGTATGATTGACGGCAGAGGGGCAATAAACTTAAACCTGTTTCAGATGTCTAACCTCAAGTCTATAATTGAAAATGCCAATATGAGTGGTGCCGCCAAGATTGAAACGGAACGAACAGCTGATAAGCTGTCTATCACTCTTGAAACTGTTGGTGCAGACGTTTGGAGGGATATTTTCGGCATTGAAGAGGAGTTCGAACAGTATGTCGAGCAGTCCCAAATGGCTATAGAAATGGCTCTGTCTGAAGCAGAAATACCGCAGGAAGAGTGGACTATATCCTTGGACAACATGGTTCAGCTCGCGCTGTTCGTCTATTTCGAAGGCTTCTTCGAACTTCCGGTCAGCAGCTCAGACCTTGCACCGGGCGGTAATGGTATTCTGTCGCAATGCGGTGATGTGTCAGAGCTGCACCAGTACACCTACGGCACTAAGGATATGGGAGTACCCGAAAGAGGCATTACGCTTGAGCTGACAGGCAGAACAGCGATCCATGCAGATTTGCTAAACTGCGGAAGCTGTATACAGGACGCATTTATATATGATGTGTGGAACATGAACGAGCAGGATATCGCTAATGATACCAATTCCAAAGTCTTTAACCAGAGTGCAGTCACTATCGCATACATAATTGATACCGACCAGTTTGAAGATGATTACGGTTTTCCTTTCCCGACAATAAACGGGTTACGCCACGGAAGCACGATTACTCTTTTTCTGGAATTCACCTGCCTGAGCGAGGTGGAATTTGAAGACCTTGATATTGGCAGCTCCGTTGACCTTGAGGATTTGACTGTTGGTTACTCGCATGACGGGTATTACAACGACACTTACGACAAGGGACTATGGCGTCACCATCTGAACCGTAATGAGTGCATTCCGCACGTCGGAATAAAGACCTATTTCATGTCTGGCGAAGCTGCTGCCCCTGATCCACCGCAGGGAACGCATTACTATGGCGGACCAAGTGCAAAGGATATTGGCGTAGTTGCCAATCCTAGACTTTGGTTCAAGGCATTCCGCACCGGCATGAGCGATGAACTGTTTGAAACTATCAAAGCAGTCGAGCCGGATTAAGGGAGGTTTTATGAGAATATTTGTGGATATGGATGGGACGTTAGCACGCTTCCATGATGAAGTTGGATATCTTGAACGTATGTTTGAAAAAGGCTTTTTTAGTGGATTACAACCTTTTCAGCAGGCAGTTCAGGCAATCAATGATCTTGCTCGTTATTCGAAAGACTGTGAGTTATTCATTCTATCGGCAACAGTAGACGGTGAGCCACCTTATTGCTGTGATGAGAAAAATCAGTGGCTTGACAGATATTGCCCGGAAATAGATCAGGCACACCGACTATTTACAAAAATCGGTATTCCAAAATCCGAGTACATTCCGGGAGGCATTCAGTCTGATGATATATTATGGGATGATTATAACAAAAACCTTGAAGAATGGGTAGCTAACGGTGGTGTTGCAGTAAAATGCAAAAATAACATAAACCACAAAGGTTTGATTGGACCCATTTGGCAAGGATTAATAATCGCAAATGACACTTCATCAGAGCTTATCAGAAATTCACTTTCTGAAATAGCATACGAAGCTGCCGAATCTTCCGACGAAGAATGGGAACTGTAAATAGAAGAAAGGAACCATTACCATGACCAATCCGTTACTTATTTCCCGAAAAGAAAATGCCGGCATTCTGAGAAAGATATGCTCGGAAATAGGGGCAACTCCCCGCGAAATTTCGGGTGATGAATGGTCGCTTGCGCTGTTCATCAAGACCGACCTCAAAAACTATATGTACCAGTCGCACTACGTTCTCGATGTTTCAGCATTCCTGGAAAAGGGCGATGATTTAGTTGCGCTCTGTGAGGGCATTGCGCTTCAGAAAGATCCCAACAGCATAATCATATATGCGGATCATTTCTTCCCGGGAGATGATTTCCTGGACAAGCTGGTGCATAAGGGTATACATAATATCGTAGCCAACTATCCTGATGTGGACGAAAAGACAAACATCACGAAAATGATGGAGGATCTCAAAGAGTGCCTTACCACCGGCTTATCGAGGCAGAAGTGGCGTAAGTATGACAAGTCATTTGACGCATTTGCTGAAGCACGGGAAGCTGCTCTTATCGCCGAAAAAGAAAGTGAGAAGCCGCGATATTCCCAGGCGAGCCTGCATATTGCGGTTGTGGGAGCGCAGAGCAGAATAGGCACAACTTCCTTTGCACTGCGTATGGCAGAGTATTTCCGCAGCCGCGACGGCGAAAGCGTGGTCGTATGCGCAAGCAGGCGTGGAGCCGAGCAGCTCGAAATGATGGAAACCTGCTATGAAGAAGCAAAGGTGCAGGACGGAATTTACACGATCAACGGCATAGACATTTGCAGTTCTGATACTGATACCGCAAAAGTCTACAACGCTGAGATATATGACTTTGGCAGCAAGAAGCCAACGGACTTTTCCGGCTTCGACAAGATATATGTCGTAGGCGGCACTTCGTGGAACGAGCTGCCGATGATATATGATATCCAGAATGACCTCAACATGGTAAACTACACCGTTGCCGTCAACTTTTCCGATGAAACATCTGTTGAGAAGAACCGTGAGCTGCTTTCCGTCAACCTCAATGATGTAATTTGCCTGCCTTATGCGCCGGATCCGTTCTCACTGACCGCCGGATATGAGGAGATTTTCGACAAGGATTTTGTCGAGTGGGCAGACAGCCCTGCTGAAGAAGCTGATTTATCAGCCGAAAAATAAAGATATGGAGCAAACAAGCCATGAAACAGAACAGACAGTTTGTCCGGGTGAATTCGGACTTTATAAACAAGGACCTGTCAGCCGGCGCTGTAAAGGTTCTGTTTCTGCTTGCTTCGATAGCCCAGGCTGGCGGCAGTGATACTGCTGTCATATCCAATGCAAGAATTGCTGAGCGCACCAAGCTCACGAATATAACCAGAATAATCAATGAACTGTACGCCATAGGTGCAGTAACTGACCGCATTCAGCGCTTCAAGAGCAATCGCCAGAAGTGCAACGCTTACGTCCTTTCGGAAGCAGTTTCAGCGCCGAAAAATTATGTTCTTGTTCCGGTATCCGCGGTGGAACTTCCTAAAAGCTGTCTTAGGCTGTTTATGCTGTACTGCATACACGCTAGTGCAGAGGGGCGCTGCCTGCTGTCCCTTTCAATGATACAGGAGCTGTCCGGAATGGCGCGCGGAACGATCATTTCCTGCAATAAGGAACTTACGGAGCAAGGCTACATAGCCAAGCAACAGTACGTTCGCAGAGAGGGAGATTTCGGATACAACCGAGTATACATCTCTCATCTTCTCCGGCGCAGGAGTGAGACCAAACGTGCGGAAACATTCCGTGTTATCGTCAATTCCGGTGTTCTCAGCTTTGAAAGTAAATGCGCTGCTGAGCGTTCCCTGTCCCAGGAGCCAACTCCAGAATTTGCAAAAGCAATGCGATATCTGTTCCGAAATACCAGAGTTGCACATTTTATCAGGACTATTCTCCGCAGCACGAAAAATGCTGCGGTTTTTCTTTGCCAGAAATGGGGTAGTCGAAAAAAGAATACCCGATTTATAAATCTAAAACCTGTTTTAATTATTTAAAAACACTTACCGAAAAAAGAATTATTATACTTTCGGTAATTTGAAAGGAGCTGCTTATGTTAAGCATAGAAACGATCTCTCAGCGGCTTGCGGACGCCAAAGGCAAGCGTGAGCGCCTTATATCCACCCTTAACCGGCATATTTCCGCCCTGGAGAAAAAAGAACGCGAATTTGAGAAAACCTACAAGCTGAAGCCGGAGCTTTGCAGCGAGGAATCCCTCAGAGGAAATGACAAGGCGTTCTGGGATTACTACTCGATCAAATCGAAAAATAGCGATATTCTGTCCGTGAACAAACGTATCCAGGAAGCAGAAGAACGAATTCAGGCGCTCCAGGCTGAACTTCGCTCAGCTAAAGCACAGCAGGCATTCATGGAAAATCAGATTCCTGATGTTATAAAAGACTTCTTCATGCGCTGGAAAGAGGACAGTATTTCTTTTTTCAGCAATCGTTATGAGCAATACCAGGATTTTGTCCAGGAGTTCCGAACAAAAGAGCTTGCAGCCCGGAAAGAAGCGGTCAGGACGCTTCCTGCATATTCTCAATACGCAGAACGTGTGGACAGAATGAGCGATTACGATTTGCACAACGTATTCCCCAGAAAGCCAATGGAAGATTTCCTGAAATCGCTTAATCTTGATTACCGCAGCATCAGCGAAGCTAAGAGCAGCTTCGCCGGTCCGATCGTTTCTGCTATGTGCAAGTACAATGACCCGGAACAGAGGAGAGTATTCCTTGAGCGAACCATTGATCATGAAATGAGAAGCAAAATGCTTGACCTGGCTCAGCGAATAGGGGAAAAGTCGGCAGGATAACCGACGCTGCTGGTCTGCACGTTCAGAACGGCGAAATTGCCGGCGTGATTTATGGAGAGAACGGCAGTGCGACTATTCAGACGATCGGCGCCGGCGGGTATAATATTCAGCGCTTTCATTTCCGGACGCTTGTCCATGAGCTGGAGCAGTACCAAGCTCACGACCAGGGCGAGCAGCCTGAGCAGGAAGAAGACGGCGATGAGATGGAGATGTGAGCAAAGAAATTGGTGCCTCATGATGAGGCACCACATTGTTAATCAAATATTAATTTTGAGTTGTATTCTAATATAAAAAATACACAGGTACACAAAACATAAATATAATTGTTGGAATTACTATTTTGAAGCTTAAGAATTTCTTGGTAGTCCATTTTAAACCAGTATTCTGAAGCTATTTGATATATTAGTTCATTTGTTATGTTTCTAACTTGTCCATTATCATATATCATTTCATAATTGGACTGCGATATTTTTTTCGTTATCAGAGAACATTTGCATAAATTGTATTTAACAACTTCTTTAAAAAATGAACTATCCAAACATGTCAAATGATTAAATGCTGAATATTCTCCCACAGTTTTCTTATACTCTTTGATATCAGCGAAATTGCATTTCCGTGTAAGATAATCATAATCCGGAAAGTCTTTTATATGTTTATATGATTCAACCATTGGATAGTTAATGAATAACAAACCGTTTTCTGTTGAATTATTAAAGAAAGACATCATATGTTCCAAACCAATGTCAGAAAAATTACTATCTTGTCTTTCGTAGTCAAATACTAAGTAAATATCAGAAAATGCTTTTCCATTTAAATTCATACCGATTGAAGGATTTTGCAAAAATGTTAAGAAATCTATTCCTTGTGTATACCAATCTTGACCAAATTCTTTTATTAACTTTCCATATAAAACCCATATGTTTGTTTCAAAAGATATGATATTTTCCGGAGATATTCCTATCTCCGGAAAAGCTTCAAGCATTTTTTTAAAAAGTTGCACTTCGCGTTTCCTTCCTTCAACTAATAATAAAATATTACGATTACTATTCGACATCAAATTCACCACTTTTGTAAAGTTTCTCTAGATTGTGCCCTAGCCTTAATTCTCTGGATGTTGAGTTGCATATTGAAGTTATTTTACCATCATTTAATATAAAGAAACAATCAGGACGCATTATTGTATTGCTGAGTAAACTTGTATTATGAGTTGTCAAGATTACCTGACAGTCAAATTCATCTTCAAGCATTTTTACAATATTTTCAGAGAGCTCATAATGATAAAAAGCATCAAACTCATCCATGTAAATCAAGGTGGGTTTAAATTTATACATATAATTCCAATAGAACCTTGTCAAAGCTTCCATTCCGCTTGAAATATTACTTAAGAAATCCAATGGTTTTTTGTGCTTAAAATATAAACCGAATTCTCCATCAGGTTTCTTTTTTACAACAAGTTCGCATTTAATTCCATAATTGTTAAGGAATTTTTCAAAATTGCTGATAGCCTCTTTATCAAACGATCTTATAGGACGAACCATACGAGGTGTAGCAGTTGAAAACTTGAACCCTTTGATAAATTGCTGGAGAAGATTAATTATTGAATTCTCTTGTTGAATGGTATTAAAAATGATATACCTAAGAGCTGTAGTGAAACCAATGTCATCTTCATCACCACTAATCCATTCGCTTGATAAAGTATCTTGCGATACATTAATGAATTTGTCCCAATTGAGATCACTTGCGCCAATCAATTCAACATTCTCAAAGTTTGAAAAACCCTTAAGAATATCATACTCATATATGATTTTGTTATCTAGTTCAAATTTTTCCGAGACAACCCTTACAGAATCAGATTTAGAGTAATGATAGTCTACAATTTGTGAATTTAGAATAAACGAGTAATAAAATTCAATTAAATCATCAGAACCAGCATCTGCATTTTTATACATAATACGCTCATTTCTAAAGTATGACGTCATATATGATCCAATTGCATTGTAATAGATGTCATATAATGCGGTACCCAAATTGCTTTTTCCCTCGGCATTACGACCATAAACAATCATTTTATTAATTATGCCATTTTTAACACAATTTTCATTAAATTTATAATCACGTACATCAGTAAAATCAAGAGATAAAGTATCCTTGAAATTCTTGTAGTTTTTTACAGAAAATTTTCTTAGCATAGTAAAACCTCACTATTTCACCAGCTTTATTAAAGCTTCTTGATAACTATTATATCATATAAAAGGGATAATTACAATATAAATCGTAAAAAAATTACGGGAATTTGCGACAAAAAAATTACAATTTTTTAAATGTAGGCACCTGTGTGTTCCATAATGTATATAATGCACAAATGGCACAATGAAAATTTGTAATAATTTGTGCTACCAATGACATTGACAAGCAGAGAATAATATAGTATAATAAATAAGGTGATTTAGCAAACACCAATAGGCTTCCATGAATTCCATTTTTCACGCAAGCCTTGAACAATATTCAATTAACACCCGCAATCCTTGTGTGCGTGTACACACAAGGACGACCGAGAGGATATTGGCGTATCCAAACGGCTTTTACAGGTGCCATCTCTGCGCTTGATTTAGCGGTCATAGCGCTTAGATACATTTTCTTTGTGAGAGCGTTTGGATACCTATATCCAAGCGCTTTCTATTTTTTCTGCTTATCTCCGCTTCCCAGCGGTCATAATACAAATTGAATGCCACCATGCAATAGCAAATGTTATCTTGTCCTTAGGACTTCGCCATGAAACGAGCGAGTGTGACGGCTGTGAAGCCGACTAAACAGAGGGATCACATCAACGTCAGTGTTTTCTTTCTTCAAAGGAAAACCCTCAGCTTGATAGCGATAGCTGATGTCCGAACTGATGGAAAGATAAGATGAACGAGCAGGTAGCGCCTGACTACGTTCTGCGAATGTGCGTAGAGGTGGAAGCACTCAAAGCAATATTCTCGTTGCTGCGGCACCGACAGTTTCCAGACCAAGGTGCTGCGGCAGCGTTAATATACAATCCCATATATAGCAAAGAGATTACACCACCCTTACGAGCCGTGCAATCTGTTTGCTATACGGTTTCATGCTGGCGGAGAAAGAGGGATTTGAACCCTCGCGCCGGTTTCCCGACCTACTCCCTTAGCAGGGGAGCCCCTTCACCACTTGGGTATTTCTCCAAATGCTGAAAACCAACTATAACGAAGTGCATACAATAAGAAGTGCTATCGCATTCCTGAACACATCGTATATATATTATATCACAGAATTTACAGTTTGTCAAGGACTTTTTCAAAAAAATATTCAATATGGATTAATGAACAAAAAGCGTCCCGGAAATTCGGGGAAGTCCACAAAAAAAGATGGAAACGGCTGAAAATGCTAAGTTTTTGCCGGAAGCTGCCGATATAATATTATACGGCGGTTATAACCATAACGCAGGCAGGGAGGGCTGTTTTATGATGGATCAGAAAATGGTCGAGGGGATACTCTGGAATGATTATTACAAGGTCGCGTGGGTGAACATCGTCACAGGAGATTACGACTTTGTGAAGATCCTTGAGACCGAAGAGGAGAAACCCTGTCTTGAAGCCAGAACGATCTACGAATATTCCGAGCTGATAGTATCTACCGGTCTGGTTCCCGACGATGATGTGGAGCAGTACCAGCGTTGCACGAACCGCAGCTTTATCATGAAGGAAGTCATGGAGAAGCGCAGCAGAGTCACGGTGAATTTCCGGCGTATCATCGGCAGCGCCGTGAGGTGGGTCAGGCTTGAGGTAGTCATACCCGACGATTTCTCAGAGGCACACCCCTGGGTAGTCTACACTTGGAAGGAGTCCGACGCAGGCATATGCAGCGTGGAGGACGCAATGCAGATGCTGTCCCAGTGCTTCCACAAAATACTCAGAGTGGATCTTGCCAGCGACAGCTTCAGCGTTATCAAGGCGTACCCGAAGGCGCTGCTGCCGGAAAACGGCTACTCGGACAGTTTCAGCGAGTGGTACGGTAACAATATTTCAATGGGCGACATTTTCGAGCAGGACGTGAACGAATTTCTGAAATTCGTCAGCGCCGACAGGATACGCAGCCGTTTCCGCGACGACAGGAGCTGTCAGCGTCTGAGATACCGCCGCCGCTACGACGGGCAGTACCGCTGGGTGTACATGGAGCTGCTTCCGAGCGTTGAGTACACCGACGACTATCCGGTGATAATGGTGTACGTCAGGGATATTCACGACGACTATGCATCGGAGCTTACCCGCCAGAAGGCGCTGGAGTATTTCTGCAACTACGACACGCTGACCGGACTGCACAGCCGGTTCTGCTATAACAATTTCTGCCGGGATTTTGAGGAGCACGGCGGTGTTCTGGCGGCAATCTTCGCCGATGTGAACGGTCTGAAATTCACGAACGACACACAGGGTCACGAGTTCGGAGACCAGCTCATAACAGGCTTTGCGGAGCGCCTCGGGGCGCAGTTCGGGGTGAATTCCTGCTTCCGTATCAGCGGCGATGAGTTTGTGGTGCTTATCGAGAATATTTCCCGGGAGGAGTTTCTTACCCAGGCGGAGAGGTTCCATGATTCACTCCAGGTGATGAACGTGCCGCAGGCGTCGGTGGGCTGGGCGTGGGAAGACCACGTTTCCTCGGTGGACGAGCTTATCAGGGTCGCGGAGGCTCGCATGTACGATGATAAGCACGAGTTTTATAAGAGCCACCCGGAGATGAAACGGTGAGGTCCTAAATCGGGGATTTCGGGATCGATTTTTTGGGGGATTTTAATGACGGGCAGGTGTAGGGCTTGCCCGTTTTATTGCGGTAAACTATAATTTAGCGGCGAGTGTTCCGCTTACCGCAATCCAAAATCGGGAGTCAAGGGGGACGCGTCCCCCTTGCAGGTCAAGGGCGGAGCCCTTGTCGCCGTCAGGCGAAACCTCCGCACGGAGTGCGGCACTCTGCGCGCCGGCGCGCAGTAACTTCGCGCGGAAGCGCGGCTAAAAGCAAAGAAGCGCTAAAGGGGTGTGGGTCGGGGAGACAAACGAAGTTTGTCTGAGAAACGTAAGAGTTTTCCCCCACAAGCAACACCTTGTCTTTGTTGAGCCTTTCCTCCGAAACAGTCCGGTGGACTGTTTCGGAAGCACACTACACCGCTATACATTTGTCATTCCGCTATAGGTGTTCAGAATATCATCCGCGATCTCCCGCTGCGTTCTCCGCGTATCCATCGCGAGCTTCTGAATATGCCTGTGCGCCTGGTTCTCCGTGAGGTTCAGGTACTGTATCAGGCAGCATTTCGCGCGGTCGATTATCTTCGTGTCCTCAAGCTGCTTCGAGAGCTTGGAACGCTCCTGCTCCAGCCGCTGCATGTTCTCCTTCGCCATCTGAGCCATTCGGATAGTCTGCACCAGCGCCTGCTTCGTGAACGGCCTCGGGAGCACATACGCGCCTGTGAAATTGATACGGTTCTGCACCTCGTCGGCGATCTCCGTCTTTGCCAGCACTATGATAACCGCGCTGGTGCGGTCGTGGATCTCAGCGACGTAGTTCAGGCCGAACTCGCTGCGAAGCGGTGTGGATACTATCACCACATCATAACCGGAAAGGTCTGCCGCCGCAGCCTGCTCGTCGTCAAAGCAGCAGGTGATCTCTGCGCCGGCGTCCTCCAGCGCAGCCGATATCGTGCCGCAGATCATCTCGGTTTTGGCGTTGATAAATACCCTGGACATCAAGGATCCCCCTTCCCGCGGCGTTCCCGCCGATCAAAGATTGTTGACGTAAAGCTGCTTGTAAGGGCTTGCGGAATTCGGAGTGAGCTTGAAGAAATTGGAGCTGAGCAGCGTGTCAGTATCATTGCCGAAGTGCTTCGTGAAGCGCTCTACATAGTGTCTGATGGACTCCTTCTCCTCTGCGGTGGCTACTGTGCAGCAAACCTGAACGGGGAGTCCCTTCGGCATAACGTCGCTGCGAATAAACATCTCTCCGCCGTGCATTCCGGTGCCGCAGAAGTGACCTACCGGGCAGCCCTCAACGCCGATACCAAGCACGATGATGATACCGCCCGCCTGGTACTCGCCGAGGAAGTCGCCGACCTTGCCGCCGATAACGATGGTCGGGAACATGTCCTGATAGCTCTTCATGTGGATACCGACGCGGTACCCGGCGTTGCCCTGGACGTATATCTCGCCGGAGCGCATCGCGTAGCCGGTGGTGTCGCCGCTGTTGCCGTGAATGATTATCGCGCCGTCGTTCATTGTGTCGCCGGTGGCGTCCTGAGCATTGCCGTGTACGCTTATCTTAGCGCCGTTCAGGTACGCTCCGAGGGCGTTTCCGGGGGTTCCCTTTATGAGTATCTCCTTGCCGGAAAGACCCGCGCCGATGTATCTCTGCCCGAGAACGTTCTCAAGCGTGAATTTCTGCTCGTCAGAGTCCCTGATCATTTTATTCAGCTCTGCATACGGCATATTCTTTGCGTCAATGATCATCTCTTTATTCCTCCCAGCTTATCTTCCCTGCGCGCCTTGCTGAACATCATCATCTGCGGTCTCTCTTTAAGCATATCCATGTCAACGTCGGAGAGGTCTATGCGCTCCTTTATCATGGAGGTGTATATTCCCGCGCGCTTTACGTCGCCCATCAGTATGAATCCCTTGAGCAGTCCGTCCTTGAATACCAGCTTTTTATAATTATTGCCGTGTTCCTCGACATATTCCTCGCCGTCGTAGCTTCCGGCGGTGATGATGTGCAGCCCGAAGAATCCTATCGCGTTCATCGGTATCGCGTTCTCGTACTTTGTCTCGGCGCCCGCCATGTTTCTTCCGGCTACCTCGCCCTGCATGTACGCATTCGGCAGCAGCGCGAGTATCCTGTCGGTGTCGGAGGAAGCGTCGTGGCTGACTGTGCAGTCGCCTGCGGCGTAAACGTCGTCGATGGTGGTTTTCTGGGTGAGGTCGCAGATTATGCCGCGCTCTACCTTGCCGCCTGCTTCGGAAACAAGCTCGGTGTTCGGGCGTACGCCCACCGCGATTATAACCATGTCGAAATCAACCGCAGCGCCGTTCTTCAGCTTCGCGGAGTGCTCGCTGAACTCGTCAACGGAGGTCCCGAGAATGAACTTTGTTCCCTTGCTCTCGATGTGCTTCTTCATGATGGAGCCTGCACGGACGTCCAGAATAGACGGCAGGATACGGTCAGCCATATCGACTACAGTGATGTCCGCCTTGTACTCGTTGAGTGCTTCCGCGGCTTTCAGTCCGATAAGTCCCGCGCCGATTATCAGTACCTTCATTCCGGGCTTGACCTCAGCCTTGATAGCCTTTACGCTGTCGTAGCTCATGAAAGTGTGGCAGGAGGCTATCTTCTCCATTCCGTTCATCGGGGGAACGAACGGCTTCGAGCCTGTAGCCACCATCAGCTTGTCGTAGGGAACCGTGCTTCCGTCCGCAAGAACGACATTCTTCGCAGCCGGGTCTATCTTAGTCACGCGGGTATCGAACATGGTCTCAACGCCGTTCTTCTCGTAGAAGTCCGCGCTGCGGTAGTATATGTTCTTGTCTGTGACTTTCCCCATCAGCCAGTAGGAGATGAGCGGGCGGGAATAGGTGTGGTACTTTTCGTCGGAGATAACGGTTATCTTTCCGGTCTTGTCTATCTGACGGATACCCTCGATCGTTCCGACTGCCGCAGCAGAGTTGCCGATAATTACGTAGTTCATATCCGTCACCTCACCTTTCCTCGAAAACTATAGCGTTGTTCGGGCAAGCCTTTACGCATGCCGGCTCGCCGTGGCTGTTGCGCGTGCAGAGGTCGCACTTGCGGATCTTGTGTCCCGCCTCGTCGATGACGATAGCGCCGTAGGGACATGAGAGAACGCAGGTGTAGCAGCCTACGCACTTCTCCTCGTCGCAGACGATAACGCCGTCCTGCACTGAGAGCGCGCCCGCGATGCAGCCCTTTACGCAGGGGTGAGCGTCGCAGTGGCGGCACTGTACCGCGAAGTTTATCTTGTCGCCTTCTTCTATCTGGATCCTCGCGACGGGCTTCTTCCCGCCTGCGAACGCCTTAATCATATCGGGAGCACCGCTGTTCGCCGCCGCACAGGTGAATTCACACAGATGGCAGCCAAGACACCAGTCCTCGTTCACATAAACCTTTTTCATTGTTATGACCATTCCTTTCGAGCAGTGTCAGGGTTTATTCACCTGCGTGCATGATTCCGAGTATATCAAGTTCCTTCTGGTTGAGTCCTATGCCGCGGAGCATGAGTCTGTTGCCGCGGAGGGACTCCAGCGAGTTGATACCCATACCGCCCATCATTTCCTTGATCTCGTGATCCCACGCGTGTACGAGGTTCACCAGGCGCTTGTACGCGATATCCGGATTGAGGCGCTTAACGAGGTCTGCGCGCTGAGTTGCGATGCCCCAGTTGCACTTGCCGGTGTTGCAGCTCCTGCAAAGGTGGCAGCCCATCGACAGCAGAGCCGCCGTTGCGATATAAACCGCGTCAGCGCCGAGCGCTACAGCCTTTACGACGTCCGCGCTGCTTCTGATCGAACCGCCGACAACGATGGAAACATTGTTTCTGATACCCTCGTCGCGGAGCCTCTGGTCAACGCTTGCGAGCGCAAGCTCTATCGGAATGCCCACGTTATCGCGGATACGTGTCGGAGCCGCGCCGGTGCCGCCTCTGTAGCCGTCGATGGCGATGATGTCCGCGCCGCTTCTCGCGATACCGGAAGCGATAGCCGCAACGTTATGTACCGCCGCTATCTTTACGATGACCGGCTTCTTCCAGTCGGTGGCTTCCTTCAACGAGAGAACAAGCTGGCGGAGATCCTCGATGGAATAGATATCGTGGTGCGGAGCCGGGGAAATAGCGTCAGTGCCCTTGGGTATCATACGGGTCCTGGATATTTCTTCGTTTATCTTCATACCTGGGAGGTGTCCGCCGATACCCGGCTTAGCACCCTGACCCATCTTTATCTCGATAGCGGCGCCGGTGTCGAGGTACTCCTTGAACACGCCGAAACGTCCGGAAGCTACCTGGCATATCGTGTTGGGGCCGTACTTGTAGAAATCCTTGTGCAGACCGCCTTCGCCGGTGTTGTAGTAGGTTCCCAGCTCCTGAGCCGCTCTCGCAAGGGACTCATGCGCGTTCTTCGAAATGGAGCCGAATGACATCGCGGAGAACATCACCGGAACGTCCAGCTCGAGGTACGGATTGTGCTTGAATTCAGCCCTGCCGTTCTCGTCGTAGTGGATCTCCTGCTCCTTCTTGCCGAGGAAGGTCTTGGTCTCCATCGGCTCGCGCAGCGGGTCGATAGGCGGGTTTGTTACCTGGGAAGCGTTCAGCAGTATCTTGTCCCAGTAAACCGGGTACTCGCGGGGGTTGCCCATCGCAGAGAGGAGCACTCCGCCGGAGCCTGCCTGCTTGTAGACCTCGTCCATTACCTGCTGGCTCCAGTTGCCATTCTCGCGGAACTCGTTCTCGTTCTTCCTTATTTTCAGCGCTCTTGTCGGGCACAGCGTTACACAGCGCTGGCAGTCAACGCAGTTGGTTTCATCGGACACCATTCTATCGAGGTCGGGGTCGTAATGGTGCACCTCGTTGGCGCACTGGCGCTCACAGACGCGGCACTTAATGCAGCGGTCAGGGTTGCGGACCACCTCAAACAGAGGATTCATATAGTTAATAGCCACTTGTGATCTTCCTTTCAATTCTGCTCTATCGCTTATTTATCAAGTGTTACGATTATCGGTTCGCCGCCGCGGGGGCTCCAGATCCTGTCGACGTCCGGAGACATCGTTCTGATGGAGCATTCCTCGCTGGATACATAGACCGTATCGCCCTTTTCAGCAGCGACCATCGAACGGAGCTTAAGTCTGTCGTTGAGCGCCATGATTCCGTTGTTGAATCCGAGGATTATTGAAAAGGGTCCTGTGATGAGCAGGCTGGAATAAACGTTTCTGAAATGGCGTATCTTCGCCGTTTCCTCCGGGCTAAACCTGCCGGATTCAAGCTCGCTCCAGAACGGAGCCGCGATGACCTTCGCAACGTCGTCAAGGGGCATTCCGAGGCGGCGGTGGAGGTAGTCGATGATGTAGGTGATGACCTCGGTATCGGTCAGCAGGTTGCACTTGTAGCCGAACATTTCGATGAAACGTCTGTTCGCGTCATAGGAGGAGATCTCGCCGTTATGTACTATCGTGTAGTCGAGCAGGGCGAAGGGGTGAGCGCCGCCCCACCAGCCGGGGGTGTTCGTCGGGTAGCGACCGTGTACCGTCCACGCCCAGCCGTCATACTCGTCTAGGCGGTAGAATTCGCCGACGTCCTCAGGGTAGCCGACCGCCTTGAATACGCCCATGTTCTTGCCGCTGGAGAAAACGTAAGCGCCGTCGATCTTGTCGTTTATCTTGATGACGCAGCGGGCAACGTAGGTGCGCTCGTCGAGCTGGCTCTCCTGGAGCTTTGTGGGAAGAGGGTTAACGAAGTAGCGCCAGATAAGCGGCTCGTCGGTGATGTTCGGGTGCTTTCTGGTGGGAATACGCGAGAGGTTGATGACGTCGAAATGGCGGTCGATGAACGCCTCGGTCTTTATTCTCGCCTCGTTGGAATCGTAGAAAACATGGAATGCGTACTGATCCTTGTACTCCGGATAAATGCCGTATCCGGCGTAGCCGCCGCCCAGACCGTTCGAGCGGTCGTGCATACAGGCAATGGAATTCACGATCACGCTGCCGTTTGTCCTTCTGCCGCTCCTGTTGATAAAGCCCGAGATCGCGCAGCCCGCAGGGATCCTTGTTTCTCCCTCTTTCATTAACATAAGCTCACTCCTTAATAAGTACTGAAAAAAACCGGATCCGGCAGAATATCCGCCGGACGCCGCGATATTCGGCGCAGCGCTGAGCCGGTTTGATCATACGTTATATCCGCGGTGAAATGTGCTGAAGTGAAATTTCTGCCATCGTCAAGTTGCAGATACTTCACTGCCGCGGCAACGCTGCCTGCGGCTTTGTTCTCCGGCACAATTCGTTTTGTCCGCTTGAATTTACGTTCATATTATATCACCATATCGCTGGTTTGTCAAGAGGTTTTTGCAAGTTTCTTTCCGGCAATCTTTCATTTTATTGTATATCAAATTCCATTATTGCTTTATATTTCCGATTAGTCTAGACTATCTATTGCATTTAGCTCCGCTGTACGGTGCGTTTTGAAGCCTGGAATGTTATTTTTGCAAGAATAGGAGATTCCATATTTCAAAATTTCTGGTGAATATGCCAAAATGCAAAAATTCAACGATTTCCTGCACAATTTTTAAATAACACTTGAAAAATCTGCTGAAATGGAGTATAATAGTACAGTATTATTAATTATAGTATCATCTTCATAAAGAAAGGAACGCTATATCATGGCAGTAGAACTCAAGACGATCCAGCACCTGTGCGAGCTGTCCAAGCTCAACTACGACGAAGCCGGGCTTGAAAAGGTCATGGGCGAGATGGGCGACATAATCGACCTGATGGATACAATCAAGACCTTCGACCTAACCTACGACGATACCAAGGACAATAACAGCATTTCCCTGAGCGAGGTAAGAGAGGACATACCGCAGCCCTCGTTCCCGACGGAGAAGCTGCTCTCCAACGCAGAAAACCGCGATAACTGCTACGTCGTACCCAAGGTAGTTGAATAAACAGGAGGTAATTATGGATATCACCCGCGCAAAGATACGCGATCTCCGCAAGGCGCTGGATTCAAAGCAGATCAGCGCCGCAGAGCTCTGCGGAGAATATTTCAGAAATATAGAAGCCGGCGACGGCAAGGTACAGTCCTTCATCACCGTTACCAAGGAAAAGGCGCTCACGATGGCTGAAAACGCACAGAAGCGCATTGATTCCGGCGACGTAAGCCCGCTGACCGGTATCCCGCTCGCCATAAAGGACAACATCTGCACCGACGGTATCAAGACCACCTGTGCAAGTAAGATGCTTGAGAATTTCATACCGCCGTACAATGCGACCGTTATCGAGAAGCTCAACGCAGAGGGCTACGTGCTCCTCGGCAAGACCAGCATGGACGAATTCGCGATGGGAGGCTCCACACAGACCTCCGCGTTCGCCAAGACCAAGAACCCCTACGACCTTGAGAGAGTTCCCGGCGGTTCCTCCGGCGGAAGCGCTGCGGCTGTGTCTGCTTCCTTCGCTCCCGCTGCGCTCGGAAGCGACACCGGCGGCTCCATCAGACAGCCTGCGTCCTTCTGCGGCGTTACCGGAATCAAGCCCACCTACGGCAGAGTTTCCCGCTACGGTCTTGTCGCATTCGCAAGCTCCCTCGACCAGATAGGCCCCATCTGCTCCGACGCCCGGGACTGCGCAGTTATGCTCAACGCCATCTGCGCGCACGACCCGCACGACGCGACCAGTTCCCGCCAGCCGGTTCCGGATTTCACCGAGAAGCTCGGTCAGTCCGTCAGCGGAATGAAGATCGCAATGCCCAAGGAGTTCTACTCCGACGACATCGACGACGAAGTAAAGACCCACGTAATGAACGCCGCAAAGACGCTCGAAGCCCAGGGCGCAAAGCTCGTTGAATGCTCCATTCCCGGGCTGAAGTACGCTATCCCGGCGTACTACCTCATCGCCTGCGCCGAGGCTGCCTCCAACCTGTCGAGATTCGACGGTATAAAGTACGGTTTCCGCGGCGAGGGTCGCACCTTCGAGGAGCTTATCCGCGACAGCCGCAGCAAGGGCTTCGGCGAGGAAGTAAAGCGCCGTATCCTGCTCGGAAACTACGCGCTTTCCTCCGGCTACTACGACGCTTACTACAAGAAAGCGCTCGCCCTCAAGCAGCAGATAATCAAGGAATACAACGCTGTATTCGACCTTGCCGACGTTATCCTCACCCCGACCGCGCCGACTCCGGCGTACAAGATAGGCGCGCAGGACAACGATCCGGTCAAGATGTACCTCGCGGATATCTGCACCGTTACCGTCAATATTGCTTCTCTGCCGGGTATCTCCACGACCTGCGGCTACACCGCCGAGGGTCTCCCCGTGGGCATGTCCGTCATCGGCAGACGTTTCGACGAGCAGACTATTCTTCAGTGCGCCGACGCATTCGAGCAGACCTTCGCTCCGACTGCGCCCGCCAAGCTTTAAGGAGGTACAGGAATGAGCGCATATTTTCCTACGATAGGACTTGAGACACACGCAGAGCTTTCCACAAATTCCAAGGTATTCTGCACCTGCTCCGCTGAATTCGGCGGAACTCCGAACTCCCGCTGCTGCCCCGTGTGCAGCGGACTTCCCGGAACCCTCCCGGTGCTGAACAGGAAAGCCGTTGAATACATCATCAAGGCTGGCTACGTGATGAACTGCGACATTTCGCGCTTCACCAAGTGGGACAGAAAGAACTACTTCTACCCCGATCTGCCGAAGGCTTACCAGATCTCCCAGATGCCGCGCCCGGTGTGCCTCGCAGGCAAGGTAAAGATAAACGTCAAGGGCGAAGAGAAGGAGATACGCATTAATCGTATCCATCTCGAGGAGGATGCGGGCAAGCTCGTCCACGACGATGTTAACCGCATTTCCCTCGCGGACTACAACCGCTGCGGCGTTCCGCTCATCGAGATAGTCACCGAGCCGGATTTCCACTCCGCTGACGAGGTCGTGGCTTACCTGGAGAAGATCATGCTGCTGTTACAGTACGCTGGTATCTGCGACTGCAAGATGGAGCAGGGCTCTATACGCTGCGATATAAACATCTCCATCGCGCCGAAGGGCAGCAATGAGCTCGGCACCAGAACGGAGCTGAAGAACCTGAACTCCCTGAAGGCTATCGCGAAGGCGATAGAAGTTGAGATCGAGCGCCAGGAGGAGCTCCTCGACAACGGCGAGCGCGTAATTCAGCAGACTCGCCGCTTTAACGAGGCTCTGGGCGAGACCACCGCGATGAGAAGCAAGGAGGACGCCCACGACTACCGCTACTTCCCAGACCCGGATATCCCTCCGATAATCCTCACCGAGGAGGAGCTTGACGAGATACGCAGCTCCATTCCGGAGCTTCCCGAGCAGCGCGTTGCACGCTACGTCGAGCAGTGCGGCATCAAGAAGCAGGACGCGGATCTCATCGTATCCGACAAGAAGATCTGCGATTTCTACGAGGAAGCAATCCAGGCGTACGACAATCCGAAGGCGGTCGCAAACTACGTGACCGGCGAGCTGCTTCGCAGAAAGAACCTCGGGGAAGTCGACATGGACGACCTGAAGTTCAGCGGCAGGGAGTTCGCACAGCTTGTTGAGTTCCTCCAGACGGACAAGATCTCACAGTCCAACGCGAAGGCTATTCTTGGCGAGATGATCGAAAACGGCGGCACTCCGAAGGATATCGCGGACGCGCAGGATCTGTGGATAAAGGAGGACAGCGACCTCCTCGCAAAGACCGTCGACGAGATAATCGCGAACAACCCGAAAGCAGCCGAGCAGTACCGCAGCGGCGACCAGAAGGTATTCGGGTTCTTCATGGGTCAGGCGAACAAGGCGCTAAAGGGTCTTGCATCGCCGAAGGCTATTCAGGAATATATCAAGAAGAAGCTTTCCGAATAATATCAAAAATCCCCCGGCTCCTGCCGGGGGATTTTGCAATTTAAAACCGCCCATTTTGTGGGCGGTCGTTTTTTATTCAGCGATCTCAGCGGACGAAGTTGCCGGAAGCTCCACCGGCTCGGTCTGCTCGGTGGGGATCAGGTCGTCGCTTGACGCCGGTGACACCGCCGAATCCGCAGTTCCGGAAGGTGCCGTAGTCTCAGCCGGCTTGGTATCCTGCGTCGTTACCTCTACCGGAGTTTCCTCTACGGGTATTTCCTTGGTGGTTCCGGAAGGCTTTGTGGTTTTTTGAGGCTTATCAGGCTTGGTCGGCTTAGTCGTCTTTGCGGGTTTGGAGGTCTTGGCGGTCGTTTCGGCTGTCGTGTAAACCGGCGGAACCTCGTCAGCGGGCTGGAAATTCTCCGCCTCAAACGTGCCTGTCGCAGAATCGCCGTCCCACAGACCCGCTTCGGTCAGGGCGCGGTGCATTTCCCACAGGGCAATACGGTAGGCGTACGGACCGAGGTGTACGCCGTCGCCGGAGTGCAGGCACTCGCGAAGCTCGTTCTTCTCATTCTTGAGGTATCGCCCGAAGTCGAAGTAGTGTACGCGCTCAGGGAAATTCTCCTCGAGATACTTTTTCATGGTATTGTTGAAGCTGTCGATAACGCTGTTTCCGCAGAACTTGCTGCATACAGGAGTTATCGCCGCAACGAAAACGTCGGCGCGGCTTCCTTCGAGCGTAGCCTCGATGACCTTACGGTAATTCTCGCAGTATGTAGCTTCGTCCACCATGTTGACGTCGTTCATGCCCATCGAGAGGAACACGTACCGCGGATTAGCGGACTTCAGCACTTGATCATAGGTTCTGCTCTCCCAGCCTCGGTACTTGAACGTATAGTCAAAAAAGCTGCGGGAACCGAGGTTTCCCTTTGCTGCAACATGCTCGTGCGGAACTATCCCATACTCGGAAAAGCCGCTGCAAATGCTGTCGCCTACGAACAGCGAGTAATCAACGAAGCTCAGCTCCTCGCCGGTAAGCTCGAACTTATCGTGAACCGCCTCGTAGAACATATCAAAGTCGTTGTTCATGTCCCGGACCTCGGCGGTTTCCTCCGTGGAGCCGCTCACGGCTATCTCAGGCAGCGAGCCTGACGGTATCTCCGGAGCCTGCGCGCCGTCCGGAACGTCCGTGGCTGTCTTATCATTCTGTTCCGTCTGGGAAGTCACCGAGGAATTCCCGCCGGAAACGAGGTCAGCCATCAGATCAAGGCTGTTCGGGTCGCTGGGGTTGTGGGGGTCGTTCTGTATATCAGTCGAAGCGCAGCCGCTCAGCAGCATTATAGCCGCGAGAGCCGCGCAGGAAAATCTGTATCTCATCTATATTCAAATCCTTCCGGATACGATTCGTCAGTACCGCGTATTCCGCAAAATTCGGCAATTGAATGGTATATTCGCGGTAAAAAACACAAACAGACGCCCGAGAGTAACACACGGGCGCCTGGATAATTCAACAATAAATTACTTGCCGTGCTTCTTGCTGCCGGTGTGCTTTTTAGCAGCAGGCTTTGCAGCAGGTGCCGGAGCCTTGGTCTCAGCGGGCTTAACGGCGGGTGCGGCAGCCTTGGTCTCGGCGGGCTTAGCAGCAGCGGGAGAGGGCTTGGTCTCAGCCTTCTTCTCTGCGGGCGCAGCGGGCTTTGCAGCAGGAGCGGCCTTCTTCTCTGTAGCGGGCTTCTCAGCCTTCTTAGCGGGAACAAGAGCCTCAAGAGCCTTGAACTTTGCAACATCGCCATCGACCTTTACAAGTCCGTCGGTGAGCGCGCCGTCAAAGGAAACATCGCCGCTGAAAAGCTTCTCGATGTTCTCAGCAGCGCCGGTAACGTTAGCCTGGAGGTCATCGTAATGATAAGGAGCAACGTCAAGAACGCCCTCTCTTACTGCAACATAGAAATCGTCCATATCGTCGATGAATGTAAAGTTTACAGCAACGGTATCCTCGTACTTCTTAGCCTTTGCCTTGCTTCCCTTCAGATAACCCTTGATCTTTTCAGCAAACTCAATATTAGTCATAACAAATTCCTCCTGTGGTATGCTTCAGACGGAGCGCCCGAAGCCAGGTAAAATTACCTGCCGATTTATTCCAAACAGCGAACCTGCCGCCGTTTTATTCATCTATTGTAGTATACCATAACTCCGCCTTTAATTCAATAGTCATTTTCTATAAATTTACAAGAAAAACAACTTGATTTTCAGATGAAAATATAAATATCAACAATCAGATGAACGATCAGACTCTTCTCTGGGGTATCTCCCTGCCATTTTTATCTATGAAAAGGCGCGGGTGCTCCTTGATCTCCTCGACCTGGGGTCTGTGCGTCAGCATTTCAAGGCGGACTCTGTCGCGGTACTCGGGCTTTACAAGATAATATACGTAGCTTTCGATTACGTTAGGCTTTGAGAGTACGCGACCCTCTATCTTGAAATTATTAAAGCCCATGTCAAGGTATCTTCCGTAGACATCGTTGTTGGAAACAAACGTGCTGTAATGTGTTATCTGATAGAAATTGTATCTGGTATTGGGGCAGTTGAAATTATTTGCGTCCTCCATCGGATCTTTGACGCTCCTTACTGCTCCAAGCTGCTCATACATAGTCTGCTTGCTGCACTTGCGCTGGCTCTCGCCGAGCACCTCATAGTGCTGCTTTCTGCGCTTGCAGTGCGGAGTGCAGTACGGATTTATAAGGATCTCGACTCTTGAGCGAAGTTCCCGCGGGATCTTGTCCAGCTTCTCGAAATCATTGTTCCAGTTGTAGTCAAGAACAACCAGCTTGTAATCCTTCTTGAACTCCTCCATAAGCTGATCGTAATCTTCGATCTGCTTTACCGTCGAAGAAATCAGCGGGAACTTGGGGTAATTCCTGCGCACGTAATCTTCAAGGAAGGGCTTGTTCACGATGAGCTCATTAAAGCCGTTCTCGGCAATGGCGCAGAGGTGATTGCAGAACTTGTCCTTCAGATCCTTCTCGGTAAGAGTCGGGTTTGTAAAGGTGTATCTTATAGGGACGTTTCTGTCATTAAACGCCTTTATCGTGCTTTGAATCTGCGTCTCAAGCGCCAGGCCGCCAAGGGCGCGCCCACCGTTCCAGAGCGCAGACGGAAAGCAGCCGTAGCAGGAAGCAATCTCTATATCGTCATAAAAAAATTCCGGGTGATTTTTTATCATGTCAATGAGATACAGGTTCAGGTCCTTATGTACCCATATATCAGGAATATGAAATTTAGCTTTCATTAATAAATGCTCCTTAATTTAAAATTGATGAATACTGTTTTAATTATAACCTGCTTCCGCAAAACTGGCATGAGTCACATCTTCCCTAAACCGCATAAATATGCTATAATAGAATCGAAAAAAGTGCTGAAAAAACAGCACCTGAAA
>QWCY01000949.1_pt1 | contig 45579 bp, 35 predicted proteins | sample 1972631 | NCBI WGS metagenome assembly QWCY01 (sample SAMN09866696, study PRJNA288562) | Human gut metagenome isolate pre1_stool, whole genome shotgun sequencing... | isolation source: gut | host: Homo sapiens | place: USA: California
GATGTCCTTTCCTATATGACCAAGATTCCCATCTGCGAGCAGTACGAGGTCGACGGCGAAAAAACCGACGACTTCCCCTTCACCGCCGTCATCGGCAAGGCAAAGCCCGTTATGACCTCTATGCCCGGCTGGAATTGTGACATTTCCGGTGTCCGCAAGTATGAAGATCTGCCCGTCGAGGCGCGCAACTATGTTGAGTATATCGAAAAGCAGATCGGCTGCCATATCAGCTATGTCTCCGTCGGTGCAAAGCGCGACGAAATCATCTACCGCTAAGGAGAAACCAGCATGAAACCCACCTATGAAAGTCCGCTGGCATCTCGCTATGCCTCGCGCTACATGCTGCACCTGTTCTCGCCGGACAGCCGGTTTGAGACGTGGAGAAAGCTCTGGGTGGCTCTGGCGCGCGCGGAGCACGAGCTGGGGCTGCCGGTCACGCAGGCGCAGGTCGACGAGCTGGCAGCGCACATCAGCCCGATTGACTACGATATCGTATCGAAAAAGGAAAAGGAAATCCGCCACGATGTGATGGCGCACATCTATGCCTACGGTGTGGACGCGCCCGGTGCAAAGGGCATCATCCATCTGGGCGCGACGAGCTGCTATGTGACCGACAACGCCGACCTGATCCTGTACCGCGACGGGCTTCGCTATCTTGAGGGGCAATTGGAAGCCGCGATGCAGAATCTGTGCGACTTCGCAGACCGCTATGCCGCCCTGCCCTGCCTCGGCTATACGCACTATCAGCCCGCGCAGCTGGTGACCGTCGGCAAGCGTGCGACGCTGTGGCTGCAGGACCTGATGCTGGATCTGGAGGAGCTGCGCGACGTCCTTTCTGCCATCCGTTTTCTCGGCTGCCGCGGCACGACAGGCACCGAAGCAAGCTTCCTGTCGCTGTTTGAAGGCGACAGCGCGAAGATTGACGAGATGAACCGGAAATTAGCCGCAAGCTTCGGCTTTGACCGGCTCTATGATGTGTGCGGGCAGACCTACCCCCGAAAGCTAGACAGCCGGATTCTGAACGTCCTGTCGTCGATTGCCCAGAGCTGCTGCCGGTTTGCCAACGACATCCGGCTGCTGCAGCACGACCGGCAGGTCGAAGAGCCGTTTGAAGAAAGCCAGGTCGGTTCTTCCGCCATGCCCTACAAGCGCAACCCCATGCGCTGCGAGCGCATCTGTTCGTTGTCCCGCTATATCATGGCAGACGCGATGAACGCGCCCATGACCGCGTCGACGCAGTGGCTCGAGCGCACGCTTGACGATTCGGCAAACCGCCGCATTTCGCTTCCCGAGGCATTTCTCGCCTGCGACGGCATTCTGCGGCTGATGCAGAACGTAACGAAGGGGCTGCATGTGAACGAAAAGATCGTCGCCCGGTTTGTTTCGGAGTACCTGCCGTTCATCGCAACGGAGAACCTTCTGATGGCTGCCGTCAAGCACGGCGGCGACCGCCAGCAGGTCCACGAGATCATCCGTAAAGCCTCCATGGAGGCGACCGCGCAGATGAAAAACGGCGAGCGCTGGGATCTCATTGCAGCCCTTGCTGCCGAGCCTGCCTTCGGCATGACGGAAGCGGAAATTAAGTCTCACATGGACCCGGCAAATTATATCGGGCGCTGCCCCGAGCAGGTGCATGCGTTTACAAAAAAGTGCCGCGCCCTGTGCAGCAGCGCCGCCGTCTGCGCCGAGGAAATCTCGCTTTAAATCAGTTCTTGACAGTATCCCGGTTTTCCTGTAACATATAGTTTGCTGTTTACGGGAGAATGAGAAATTGCGGCTCCCGTCCTGTTGGACGGGAGCTTTTTCTGCGCGTTTGAGGCGCGTGGTTTTACGGATGGAAAGGAAGAAAAGACGGTCCATGGAACAGGTACGGACGGAAAACAAAATGGGTACGATGCCCATCGGAAAGCTGCTGGCAAACATGGCGATTCCCATGATGGTTTCGATGCTGGTGCAGGCGTTTTACAACGTGGTTGACAGTGTCTACGTCTCGCAGCTGAACGAAAATGCGCTGAGCGCCATCTCGCTGGCATTTCCGCTGCAGAACCTGATGATCGCCTTCGGAAGCGGCACGGCGGTGGGTACGAACGCGCTGTTATCGCGCGCGCTGGGCGCAAAGCGGCATGATCTGGTCGACCGCGCAGCAAACACGTCGATCTTCCTGATGTTCTGCAACTTTGCCGTCTTCTGTGTGCTGGGGTTGACGCTCTCAAGATCCTTCTTCCTGGCGCAGACGGACGTTTCGCAGATTGTGGAATACGGCACAAGCTACACCTCTATTTGTCTCGGCGCGTCCATCGGCATTTTCGCGCAGTTCTGCTTCGAGCGGCTGCTGCAGTCGACGGGGCGGACGAAGCTTGCGATGTACACACAGATCACCGGCGCGGTGATCAATATCATTCTGGACCCGATCCTGATTTTCGGCCGGCTCGGTTTTCCGCGCATGGAGGTTGCCGGCGCGGCGCTTGCCACGGTCATCGGTCAGATTGTCGCGGCGATTCTGGCAATTTGGATGAACCTCAAATATAACCCCGACGTCCGCATTCGCCCGAGCCATATCCGCTTCCACTGGGACACGGTGAAGGAAATCTACCGCGTGGGCATTCCGTCGATCGTCATGATGTCCATCAGCTCGGTGATGAACTTCGGACTCAACCAAATCCTCATTGCCTTCTCCACGACGGCGACCGCCGTCTTCGGCGTCTATTTCAAGCTCCAGAGCTTTATCTTCATGCCGGTGTTCGGTCTGAATAACGGTATGGTGCCGATCATTTCCTATAACTACGGCGCGAGAAAGCCGGAGCGCGTCAAAAAGACCATCCGCCTTTCCATTACCGCTGCCATCTGCCTGATGCTGATCGGTCTGGCGCTCTTCGAGCTGATTCCGGGAACGCTTCTGACGCTCTTCAATGCCACCGACCATATGCGCCAGATCGGCATTCCCGCCTTCCGGATTATCGCGATTCACTTCCTGTTCGCAGGCTTCTGCATTGTCTCCGGCTCCGTGTTCCAGGCCATCGGCAATCCGCTGCACGCGCTGATTAACTCCGTGTGCCGTCAGCTCGTGGTGCTGCTGCCGGCGGCTTGGCTGCTGGCGCAGACGGGAAAGCTGGAAATGGTGTGGTTCTGTTTCCCGATTGCGGAGATCTTCTCGTTTACACTCAGCGCCATCTTCCTGCGCAAAACGCTCCAAACCGCGCATGCACGCATGCTGGCGGACGACGCAGATTGAATACCAATACCGGCTGCCGCTCATTTGTCTGGAGCGGCAGCCGTTTTTTCTGAAAAATTTTTTGAAAAAACTGCAACGCATCGCGCCTTCGTCTCGTCTTATCAGACAGAACAACCTTTCAGGAGGAAGAACTATGCGTTATCTGTTTCCGATTCTGCTGCTTGCCGCGAGCATACTGCTTTGCATCTGCGCCGCACCGAGCGTCGTCTCGACCCTCTACCCTGCCGCAAGCGTCAGCGGCGCAATCACCCTGCCGGGCACTATGCTTCCGTAACTCAAACGTCCCATTTTCTGGTCTTGTGTTTTCCTTTGAGACATGATAAACTAACCACTAGCGCGTCTTCCGGCGCGCAGCATATTTGTTTTCAAAGGAGCAGGTTATGAAAAAGAAGCTGACGGTTCAAGAATACGTCGTTGTCGCGAGCATGCTTTTCGGGCTGTTTTTCGGCGCGGGAAATCTGATTTTCCCGGTCCACATGGGGCAAATGGCAGGAAGCCAGCTGGTTCCTGCGACGCTTGGCTTTCTGATTACCGGCGTCGGTCTGCCGCTTCTGAGCGTTGCCGCGCTCGGCATCAGCAAAAGCGAGGGTCTGTTTGATTTGAGCCGCAAGGTGAGCCGTCCCTACGCCTACTTTTTTACCTGTCTTCTCTATCTGACCATCGGTCCGTTTTTCGCCATTCCCCGCTGCGCGACGACCGCCTTCACCGTCGGCATCGAGCAGGCAGTGCCGCAGGCGGCGGAGCGGCTGCGGCTGTGGCTGCTGGTTTTTTCAGCCGTGTTCTTTGCTGCAGCGCTTCTGTTTTCGCTCTTCCCCGGCAAAATTCTGACGTGGGTCGGTAAGATTCTCAATCCGTTTTTCCTGCTGTTTCTCGGCATTCTGATTATCGTCGCGCTGGTGAAGCCCTCGGCGGCGATCTCGGCAGTTGCACCCGAGGGTGCCTATGCCTCTCAGGCGTTCTCCACGGGCTTTCTGGAGGGCTACAACACAATGGACGTACTGGCAGGTCTTGCCTTCGGCATCATCGTGGTGCAGGTCATCCGGGAGCTGGGCGTTACGGACGCGGACGCAGTCGCATCGAGTACGGTCAAGGCGGGCGTGTTCAGCAGTCTTCTGATGGCGCTCATTTATCTTGCTGTAACCGTCGTCGGCGCGCAGTCGAGAGGGCTTTTTGCGACGAGTGAAAACGGCGGCATCGCGCTGGCGCAGATTGCCCGGCATTATCTCGGCAGTGCGGGTCTTGTGATTCTGGCGGCAACGGTGACGCTGGCTTGCCTCAAAACGTCGGTAGGTCTGATCACGAGCTGTGCGGAGACCTTCTGCGGTATGTTCCCGAAGGGTCCCGGATACCGCGCCTGGGCGGTTTTGTTCACGCTGATTTCCTTTGCGCTTTCCAACTTCGGACTCAGCACGATTATCTCCTACTCCGTGCCGGTTCTGATGTTCCTGTACCCGCTTGCCATCGCGCTGGTGCTGCTGGCGCTGTTCGGAAGATTCTATCGGCACGACCGCGCGGTTTATATCAGCGTCATCGTCTGCACGCTGCTGGCGGCGCTTTATGATCTCATCTGCGCGCTGCCGGAAGGTCTGTATGACGCGCTGCACGCAGATGCGGTCCAGGCATTCGGTCTTCGCGTGCTGCCGTTTGCCGGCGCGGGGCTCGGCTGGATTTGCCCGCTGGCGCTCGGGTTTGTCATCGGGCTTGCCGTACACCTCATGCAAAAATTCAGGACAAAATAAAGAAACAACGGTCGTAAGCAGTTTGCTTACGACCGTTGTTCGTTTCTTCTCAAAGCTCGTTCGGAAATAGCTTTTCGATTGCCGCTTCCGCCGCTGCCTGCTCGGCGCGCTTTTTGCTGCTGCCGCTGCCCTGACCAACGGAGCTGCCGTTGAGCAAAACCTCAACGGTGAAGTGCTTGTCATGGTCCGGACCGGACTCTCCAATCAGCTCATAGTGAAGCAGCTGATCTTTTTTGCGCTGGACCAGTTCCTGCAGCGCCGTCTTATAATCGAAGTTCCGCGGGCGCCCCACCGGAATATCGCTCAGAATCAGCCGGTCGATAATTCCCTTCGCCGCCTCGAAGCCGCCGTCCATATAGCTTGCGGCAATGACGGATTCCATTGCGTCCGAGACGATCGAGTCGCGCTTTCTGCCGCCGCCATGGTCCTCGCCGTGACCAAGCAGCAGAAAATCGCCCAGATGGATTGTCTCTGCTGCCTTTGCCAGATTCGTCTCACAGACCAGATCTGCGCGGATTCTGGTCAGCTCTCCTTCCGGTTTCTCGGGAAAGCGCCGGTAGAGATAATCGGCAACGACAAAGCCAAGAATCGAGTCACCCAGAAACTCCAGCCGCTCGTTGTCCGGCAATCCGCGCTCGCGGTTTTCGTTGGCATACGAGCTGTGCGTCAGTGCGTTTTCCAGCAGCTTTCTGTTCTGAAAAATATATCCCAGACCCTCTTCAAGATTTCTGTACATGCTCCAACTCCTTCGGAACCATCATCTGTTCCACATTCGCGCGGATATCGTCGGTAAAGCCGCTCGAAACCGCCTGCGCCGCCTGCCGGATGGCACTGTGAATCGCAACCGCATCCGACGAGCCGTGCGCCTTAATCACCGGCTTTGTCAGACCGATCAGCACCGTGCCGCCTGTCTGCCGGTAGTCCAGCTTGCTTTTGAATTCCTTGATGCCCGACATGCACATCGCGGCAGCGAGCTTTGTAAAGATGTTCTTTTTGAACAGGTCCTTCAGCATGCCCGACATGAAAAGTGCCGTTCCCTCAATGCCCTTGAGAAGGACATTGCCGGAAAAACCGTCGGACACAACCACGTCTGCCTCGCCCAGCGGTACCCCGCGCGCTTCAATATTCCCAATAAAGTTTACATAACCTGCATCTGCTGCCTTCTGCAGCAGCGCATAGGCATCTTTTTGCAGCTGCGTGCCCTTCGAGTCCTCTGCGCCAATGTTGAGAAGCGCCACACGGGGATTTGAAATTCCCAGCATCTTCTTTGCGTAATACGATCCCATGAACGCGAATTGCAGCAGAAATTCCGGCGTACATTCTGCCGTCGCGCCGCAGTCGATCAGCACCGCGCCGCCCGTTTTGGTCGGCAGAACCGGACCCATCGCCGCGCGGCGCACGCCCTTGATGCGCTTGACAATCAGCGTTGCTGCCGTCAATAGTGCGCCCGTAGAGCCTGCGGAGACGAATGCATCTCCCCCGCCGTCTTTGAGCATTTGAAGCCCGACGAGCATCGAGGAATTTTTCCGCGTCTTGATCACTGCCGCCGGGTCGTCGTGCATATCGACCACATCGTCAGCATTTGCAATCTCTACGCCTGCCGGAAGCGTTTCAATGCCGTGGTTTTTGAGGCACTGCAAAATAGCCTCGCCACGCCCAACCAGCACAACGTCCAGCTTTTCTTCCTTTGCCGCCTCAATCGCACCCAACGCGATCGCGTCGGGGGCGTTGTCGCCGCCCATGACGTCTACAATAATCCGCATCCGGTCTCCTCCTTCGGTTAAACGTTGTGTTCGCGCACCATCTGATCAATGATGGCAAGCGAGCGCTCGGCAATTGCCAGGTTCTTGTTTGCTTTGCCCTTGACCTTGTAGCCAAGCGGCGTCATGATGCCGAAATTGACATTCATCGGCTGGAAATTGCCGATGCTGGTATCGCTGATGTACTGAGACAACGCGCCAATGGCAGTTTCCTTCGGGAAATCCGGAATCGGTGCTCCACCCAGTTTTGCAGCCATACTGACAGCTGCCAGATAGCCGGACGCAGTGGATTCCACATAGCCCTCGACGCCCGTCATCTGCCCGGCAAAGGCGACAAGCGGATTGCGCCGGTCGGCATAGTACCGGTCGAGAAGGCGCGGGCTGTCCAAAAACGTATTGCGGTGCATCACGCCGTAGCGCACAAACTCCGCGTCATGCAATGCCGGAATCATCGAAAACACACGCTTCTGCTCGGGGAATTTCAGATGCGTCTGAAAGCCGACAAGGTTATAGACGGACCCCAGCGCGTTGTCCTTTCTCAGCTGCACAACCGCATACGGTTCTTTTCCCGTCTTCGGGTCCTTGAGACCCACCGGCTTCATCGGACCGTAGCGGAGCGTATCTTCGCCCCGGCGCGCCATAACCTCGACCGGCATGCAGCCTTCAAAGACGTGCTTGTCCTCAAAGCCGTGAACCGGCGCTTCCTCCGCGGTTTTCAGCGCTTCGACAAAGGCGATGTACTCGTCCTTCTCCATTGCGCAGTTAACATAATCCGCATCTCCCCGGTCATAGCGCGAAGCAAACCACGCCTTGTCCATGTCGATGGAATCGAAGGTAATGAGCGGCGCGGCAGCGTCGAAAAAGCTCATATACTTCTGACCGCCGAAGTATGCCTGGATTGCTGCGCTCATGGCGTCGCTGGTCAGCGGTCCCGTAGCGATAATCACCGGTCCCTCCGGCACCTGCGTAATTTCCTCTTCCACGACCGTAATGTTCGGGTGATTGCGGATTTTCTGCGTCACAAGCCCGGAAAAACCATACCGGTCGACGGCAAGCGCGCCGCCTGCTTCTACCCGGTTCGCCTCCGCGCAGGAAAGAATCAGACTTCCGAGCCTGCGCAGCTCCTCTTTCAAAAGCCCAACTGCGTTTTCCAGCCTGTCGCCGCGCAAAGAGTTCGAGCAGACCAGCTCCGCAAAATCCGGGCTGTGGTGCGCAGGCGACATTTTGGACGGCTTCATCTCACAAAGCCGGACCGCAAACCCGCGCTCTGCCAGCTGCCACGCAGCCTCAGAGCCTGCAAGACCCGCACCGATTACTGTTACCATCATGTTGCGTCTTCCTTCTTCTTCCGGCGCGATGCGCTCTTTTTGGGTGCTTCGCCTGCATCTTCTGCCGCTGTTTTTTTCGTCTTTTTTGTCGCGGTCTTTTTGGCTGCTGCCGTTTTTGCGCTCGCTGTTTTCTTCGCAGCAGGCTTTTTTGCAGCGGTCTTCTTCGCCGCCGGCTTTTTTGCCGTCTTTGTTGTTTCCGTGTCTGGCGCTGCCGCAGGCTCGGGCGGAAGATTTACCTCGTCCGCCGCCTGCTCTGCGCTTTCCGCAGCCGCAGGCTTTTTGCGGTAGCCGCGCTTTTCCTCGGGGAGGAAGTTCTTGCAGTCGGGGTTGATGCAGAAGGGCTTCATCGCACCTCTGCCGGAGCGCTTGAACATGGTCTGCCCGCATTCCGGGCAGTCGTTCTCGGTTGGCACGTCCCACGTCATAAAGCCGCACTCCGCGCCCCGTTCGCAGGCATAGTAGGCATAGCCGCGCTTGCTCTTGCGCTTGAGAATCGTACTGCCACAGCGCGGGCATCTGCCCGGCATGCGCTCGACGATGGGCTTTGTAAACTTGCATTCGGGATAGCCCGGACAGGCGAGGAATTTTCCGAATCTGCCGGACTTGACGACCAGATTGCGCCCGCAAAGGTCGCAGGTTTCCTCCGTCACCTCGTCGGGGACCTTGAGCCTCGTGTCCTTGAGCGCCTCTTCGGCGTCCTCCATCTCCTGATGGAAGCCCTTGTAGAACTCTTCGAGGACCCGTTTCCAGTAAATTTTACCCTCTTCGACCTCGTCGAGCTCGGCTTCCATGCCGGCGGTAAACTCAACGTTGATGATATTCTGGAAATGCTCCATCATCAGCCCGTTCACGACCTCGCCGAGCGGCGTGGGAGACAGGCGTTTTTCGATCTTCTGAACGTATTCACGGTCCTGAATGGTCGAGACAATCGTCGCATACGTCGACGGGCGACCAACGCCCTTTTCCTCCATCGCGCGCACCAGCGTCGCTTCGGTGTAGCGCGCGGGCGGCTGCGTGAAATGCTGCTGCGGGTCGGTGGAAAGAAGCATCAAAGCCTCTCCCTCGGAAAGATCGGGCAGCGGAGAGCCGATTGCCTCCTGCTCGTCGTCCTTTCCCTCTTCGTAAATCGCGGTAAAGCCCGCGAAGGCGACTGACTGATGTGTCGCCCGGAAAATCTGATTTTCGCAGGTCGCTTCGATCGCGGTCACATCGTAGACGGCATTTTCCATCTGCGAGGCGATGAACCGGTTCCAGATCAGCTTGTAAAGCCGGTACTGGTCCTTCGTCAGATCGTGCTCGACCAGTTCCGGATAGAGCGCGACGTTGCTCGGGCGAATTGCCTCGTGTCCGTCCTGCGCGTTTGCCTTGGGCTTGTAGCGCCGGGGCTGCCCGGGGTAGTATTTTTCGCCGTAGCGGCTGCGGATGACTTCTCCCGCAGCGGAAAGGGCTTCTTCAGAAATACGAAGCGAGTCCGTTCTCATATAGGTGATGAGACCCACGGAGCCTTCTTCCCGCAGCTCGACGCCTTCATAGAGCTGCTGGGCAAGCATCATCGTGCGCTTCGGCGTCAGATTCAGCTTTCTCGACGCCTCCTGCTGCAGACTCGAGGTGATAAACGGCGGCGCGGGATTTTTCCGGCGCTGGGTCTTCTTGACGCTGCCGACGGTAAAGGGTTTTCCCGCGATCTGCGAGAGAACCTGATCCACATCCTCACGACTGCCGAGATCATTTTTCTTCGGGTTGCCGTAATAGCGCGCGGTAAAGCCGCCGGGTTTTCCCACACGGTCGAGCTGCGCGTCGATGGTCCAGTATTCCTGCGGCTGGAAGGCACGGATCTCATTTTCGCGGTCGACGACCATGCGCGTCGCGACCGACTGCACACGACCGGCGGAAAGACCGCGCCGGATCTTTTTCCAGAGCAGCGGGCTTAACTGATAGCCGACGATGCGATCGAGCACGCGCCGCGCCTGCTGCGCGTCGACCAGATTCTGATCGATGGCTCGGGGTGCGGCGATGGCGTTTCGCACGACGTCCTTCGTGATTTCGTTGAACGTGACGCGGTAGGTCTTATCGTCCGGAATATCCAGCAGATACTTCAGGTGCCACGAAATTGCCTCTCCCTCGCGGTCCGGGTCGGTTGCGAGAAAGACGTTCGCACTTTTTGCTGCGGCGGACTGCAAATCCTTGATGATATCTTCTTTTCCCTTGATGGGATAGTATTCCGGTTCAAAGTCGTGTTCAATGTCCACGCTCATGGTGCTCTTGCGCAGATCGCGCAGATGCCCCATGCTCGCCTTGACCTGATACTCCGGTCCCAGGTATTTTCCGATTGTCTTTGCCTTCGACGGCGACTCGACAATTACGAGGTTGGTTTTTGCGTTCGGCATGCGTGCCTCCAATAGTTATTCTTTCTCCGCCAGACAGAAGCGCTTGCCCGGAATCTCCCGGACATAGCCCTTGATCTGCAGCAGCGTCAGCGCTGCGGTGATGCGCGCGGCAGGAATGCCGCTGGCGGCGATGAGCTGATCGATATGCTTTTCCCCATCTGTCAGCTGCATGACAGCAGCTTTCTCATCGGGAGAGAGTGAATCCAAAATTTCCTGTACGTCAATATAAGCCCTGTTTTCCCGCTTGTCAATGACTTTTGTGTCGGAAACGTTGGCAGGCGGCGCTTTTTTCTCCGGTTTTTTCATGCGCGGCGGGAGCTTTTCGCCCGTCTGCACCGCCTTTTTCTGCTGTGCGGGCGTCAGCTGCATGGGAATTGCTTTGGGCTGATGGGAGACAAGGTCCGGGTACAGATGAATATACTCCTTCATGATATCCCATCCGTCTTCAACGACAATCGCACCCTCGCGCAGAAGCTGGATATTGCCCTCGCACGTCGCCGTGCCGACATTACCGGGCACGGTAAAGACGTCTCTTCCCTGCTCTAACGCGCGGTTTGCCGTAATCAGTGCGCCCGAGCGCTTCGGCGCTTCCACGACCACAACGCCGAGGGAAAGCGCGCTGATAATCCGGTTGCGCACCGGGAAATGCGAGCCGAGCGCCGGCGTCTGCGGCGGATATTCGCTGATGAGGCAGCCGTGGAACGCGATATCCTCGAAAAGCGTCCGGTTGCTCGCCGGATAGACCACGTCCACACCGCCGCCGAGGACCGCAATCACCGGACGGTTCGCGCTCAGCGCGCCCGTCAGGCACATCGTATCAATGCCCTCCGCACCGCCGGAAACGACCATGCCGCCGCACTTTGCCACCTGATAGCCCAGACGCTTTGCCTGCATGAGACCGTAGGCGGATGCTTTTCTCGTGCCGACCATGGCAATGACGGGCGAGGTATCGATTGCCGGGAAGACGCCCTTGTAGTAAAGCACGATGGGCGGATCGTCAATCGTGCGCAACCGCGCCGGATACTGCGCGTCCTGAATGGTCATAACGTGGATATTTTTCTGATAGCACTGCTGCAGAATCACCTCTGCGCCGGTAAGAGACTTATCCAGAAGACTCGGCGGAACCGACGCATCCGATCCGCGTTTGAGCGCCTCCTCGTCCGCCTGATAGATTGCCACGGCAGAGCCGAAGCGCGAAAGCAGCACGATCGCCTGCGCGCCGGAAACGTTCTGTCTTGTGCTGAGCCAGATCCAGTACTTGAGCATCCGTCTATCCTCCGTATTCTCCGTTTTTCATCTGCCACATGACAATTGCCGCCGCAATCGCCGCATTTAAAGACTCGCAGTGTGCCTGCATGGGAATGATGACGCTTTGTGCCGCAGCTTCCAGAAGCGACTGCCGCACGCCCTGCCCCTCGCTGCCGATGACGGCGACGGCATTGCGTAAATCGGCGCCGCGGATATCGACTGCGCGGTCATTGAGCGCCGTAACGGTTAACATAAGATTCTTTTCTGCGCACTGCGCCAGCACCTCCGCCTCGGTGATCGCGGGAATGTCCATGCGGAACACCGCGCCCATCGACGCGCGCACGGTCTTGAAACTGTAGGGATCGGCGCAGCCGTCGAGCAATGCGATCGGAACGCCGAGCGCATCTGCGGTCCGCAGCATGGTTCCGAGGTTCCCGGGGTCCTGAATGCCGTCGAGCAGCAGCGTTCCGGCGGTCAGATCTGCCTGCTGCCGTTCGGGCAGTCTGCACAGGAAAATCGCGCCCTGCGGCGTGTCGACGGTTGAGATGCTTTTGAACACATCCTCCGGCACCGTGACGACGCGCACCTGTTCCGGAAGTTTACATAATCTTAAACCCTCGCGGCAGACGACCGTGTGAAGCCCCGGATACCATTTTGCCGCTTCCTCCAGAAGCTTTGTCCCCTCGGCGGCAAATTCGCCGGACGCTTTGCGGTAGCTCCGCGAAGCCTGCAGCTTTCGGATATGGACCAGCAGTGGATTCTGCCGGCTTGTGATATGTTCCTGCCTCATGCGCGCAGCTTTGCCAGCTTGTCGTTCGTTCCGAGGACGACCAGCACCGTGTGTTCTTTCAACGCAAGATCCGCGCCCGGCGCGACGTCAATTTTTCCGTCGTGGCGGATGGCAATGATATTGACGCCGTACTTTGCGCGGATGTTGAGCTCGCGCAGCGTCTTTCCGAACCAGCTTTCCGGCGTCGGGATTTCGGCAATGCCGCAGTCCTTCGACAGCTCGATGAAATCCAGAATACTCGAAGACGTGATTGCCTGCGCCAGCTTGATGCCGGTCTCGCGCTCCGGGATGACGACGCGGTCCGCGCCCACCTTTTCCAGCGCCTTCTTACGCAACTCGTCGGTCGCCTTGCAGATCACCTGCGGCACGCCGAGGTCCTTGAGATTGAGCGTGGCAATGATGCACGTTGCAAGATCCGAGCCAATGGCAACGACCGCGCAGTCGCAGCTTCTCGCGCCGAGCGAACGAAGCACCTCTTCGTCGCGCACGTCGGCGACGACCGCACAGGTAACCTTGGACTCCATGCGCTGAACCTTGTCTGGATTTGTGTCGATGGCAAGCACCTCGTTTCCCAGCTCATACAGCCGCTCGGCGACGCTGGTGCCAAAGCGTCCCATGCCGATGACAACATACGATTTTTTCATAGTTACCTCTCCTATCCGGCGCTTAACCGATCATAACCTTGGTTTCCGCATACTGCACGCGCTCGCGGGCACGATCGCCCATCATAAAGCCGACGCCGATGGTCATAATGCCGACTCTGCCGAAGAACATAAAGACGATCAGAATGAGCTTGGACGCCGCGCAGAGCGTGCCCGTGATACCGGTAGTCAGTCCTACCGTGCACAGCGCGGAAGTGGTTTCATAAATGGCGTTCAGGAAACTGCACCGGTCGCACACGGTAAGCACCGCAGCGCCGAACAGTGACAGCCCCAGGACCAGCAGCGCAACCGAAACGGCGTTCGAGATATCCTGCTGGGAAATCGAGCGGCGGAACACCGTTACCTGCCGCCTGCCGCGCATTGTACTCACGGCGGACAGAACGACAAGCCCCATCGTCACGGTCTTGACGCCGCCTGCCGTGGACCCGGACGAGCCGCCCACAAACATGAGGATATTCGACAACAGCTTGGACGCCTCTGTCAGCGCATCCTGATTGAAGCTGGCAAAGCCCGCCGTGCGGAGCGTGACCGACTGGAACAGCGCCGCGAGGAGTTTTCCGCCGGTGCTGAACGAGCCAATGGTGCCGGGGTTGTTCCACTCAAGCAGCGCAAACAGCGCGCCTCCTCCGAAAATCAAACCGGCTGTAATAAGCAGAACGAGCCTTGCGTAAACGGAAAGTCTGGAAAAGCGTCTTGTCCGGCGAATTTCGCCCCAGACCGTAAAGCCAAGGCTTCCAATCACGATCAGCGCCATCAGCGTCAGATTGATGACCGGGTCTGTCGCATAGCGCGCAATGCTTCCGCCGTATTCGACGTCTGCCAGAATATCAAAGCCTGCGTTGCAGAATGCGGAAATCGAATGGAACACACCATACCACAGCGCTTTTCCAAATCCGAACTCCGGCAGGAATCGGAAAAACAAAATCAGCGCCCCGGCGCCTTCCACACAGAAGGTCCCGAGAATCACATTGCGGACATAGCGCACAACGCCGCTCATTGAGCTTATGCCAAGACCCTGCGCCAGAACCATCCGCTGGCGAAGCCCGATGCGCCGCCGCAAGGCGAGAAAGAAAATGGTTGAAACGGTCATAAAGCCAAGGCCGCCGAGCTGAATCAGCAGGATAATCACGACCTGCCCGAAGGTACTCCAGTAGGTGCCGGTATCCACCTGAATGAGCCCCGTCACGCAGGTTGCCGACGTCGCGGTAAAAAGCGCCGTTAAAAAGCTCGTCGGCTCTCGGGTTTTGGAGCATACCGGCAGACACAAAATTGCTCCGCCTGTCAGCACGAGCGCGAGAAACACCAGCGCGACAATCTGCGGCGGACGCATCCGGCGAAACGGTTTTTCAATGGCGGCGGCAAGCGCCTGCAAGCGTTCAGACAAATGAGAAGCCTCCCACACAGCGCCATACCTGGCGCGCTACATTATAATAAGAATTACGCCGATCTGATGCTTCATTCTACCATTGCAGCATTAGAATATCAAGTCTCCGCGAAAAAAAGCGGAAAAGACACGGCAAAAACCCGGAGACAGGATCTGACAGGATCTGTCTCCGGGCTTTCTCAGCAGTAGAAGTCCTTGATTTTTTTTGCGCGCGACGGATGGCGCAGTTTGCGGATTGCCTTGTTTTCAATCTGGCGGATACGCTCGCGCGTGACGCCGAAGATCTGACCGACCTCCTCCAGCGTGTGCGTTCTGCCGTCATACATGCCGAAGCGCATCTTGAGCACGTCTGCCTCGCGCTCGGTCAGCGTGCCGAGAATCTCGGCAAGCGCCTCCGCCAGCAGCGCGTTGGATGTTGCGTCGGCAGGTCCCGGCGTGTTGTCGTCTTCGACGAACGAGCCGATGGTCGTATCTTCCTCGTCGCCCACGGGCATGTCCAGCGACAGCGTGTCCGCCGCCGTGCGGTTCGCTTCGATGATCTTTTCAATCGGGAGGTTCAGCTCCGCTGCGATTTCCTCAAGCGTCGGCTCTCTGCCGAGCTCCTGCACGAGCTTGCGGTTGCAGCGTGTCGCCTTATTGATCACCTCTACCATATGCACCGGCACGCGGATGGTACGCGCCTGATCGGCGATAGCGCGGGTGATTGCCTGCCGGATCCACCAGGTTGCATATGTAGAGAATTTGTTTCCCTTTGTATAGTCGAACTTGTCGACTGCACGGATCAAGCCCGTATTGCCTTCCTGAATCAGGTCAAGAATATGAAGCCCGCGTCCGGAGTATTTCTTCGCAATCGACACGACCAGACGAAGGTTTGCCTCCGTCAGCTTGTCCTTCGCCGCCTTGTCGCCCTCGCACACGCGCTTTGCCAGCTCCATCTCCTCGTCTGCCGTCAGAAGCCGGACCTGCCCGATTTCCTTGAGGTACATGCGCACCGGGTCGTCGAGGTTATACTCTGCCGCCAGCTCCACGGGGTCGATCAGCTCTTCCTCTTCGTCTCCCATGGGGATATCGCCCTCGCCCATGCCCATGCCCATGCCGTCGTCTGCGTCGTCGAGACCGATTTCCAGCTCCGGGCTGACAATCTGGATGCCCATTGCGTCGAACGTGTCGTAAATATGTTCAATCTTTTCTACCGGAAGATCCAGCTTCTCAAGCTGTGCGGTCAGCTCCGTCGCCTGAATGCTGCCCTCGCGCTTTGCCTTTGCAATCAGCGCGCTGACGGCTGCCATGGCGTCTTCTGCCGGAACCTTCGTATTCTTTGCATTTGCCATCTATGCTCATCCTCATTCAATGCGGTATCCCGCGCGAAACAAACACTTTTCGCGCAACCAATTCATTATATACCACAAACCGCTTTTTTGACAAGCGGTTTTCGAAAATTTCTGCTCTCTTTTTCTGCTTTTTTCAGGCGCACAAAATCAGGATGCCCCGATTTTCGCGGGGCATTCCGATTTCGGTGTGTTTTGTGTGTACAGCGGTCAGATTTCCATGATCACGGGAAGGATCATCGGATTACGCTTGGTGGTCTTGAAAAGATAGCCGGAGAGGTCACTCTTGATGTTCGCCTTCAGCGCGCTCCAGTCGCGTGTGCCGCCGGCAAGGCAGCGGTCAATGGCGTGCGCTGCAATGACGCGCAGCTCTTCCATGAGATTTTCTGATTCTTTGACGTAGACAAAGCCGCGCGTGATGATATCGGGACCTGTGATGACGCTGCCGTCTTCACTCGAGAGGTTCACAACCACGACCAGCATGCCGTCCTGCGCCAGATGCTTGCGGTCGCGCAGAACAACACTCCCGACGTCGCCCACGCCCGTACCGTCAACGAGAATCTTACCGGCAGGAACCGTGCCCCCCCATTTGCAGGTCGCCTTCGTCAACTCGAGCACCTTGCCGATGTCCGAGATGAAGATATTCTTTGCGTCCATGCCGAGCGACTGCGCAAGCCGCGCATGCGCCTGCAGATGGCGCTGCTCGCCGTGGAGCGGAATGAAAAAGCGCGGATGCAGCAGCGCGTGCATGATCTTCAGCTCCTCCTGGCAGGCGTGACCGGAGACGTGCAGACCCTCGAGCTTGTCGTAGATGACCTCCGCCCCCTTGCGGTAGAGCTCGTTGATGATCTTGCTGATGGACTTTTCATTGCCTGGAATGGCGGAGGCGGAGATAATCACGCGGTCGCCCGCCTGAATTTCCACCTGCCGGTGCCCGGAGAACGCCATGCGGTAAAGCGCAGACATGTTTTCGCCCTGCGAGCCGGTCGAGACAATGACAATCTTGTCCTTTGGCAATGACTTGATGGCGTTGATGTCGACGAGCGTGTTGTTGGGGATTTTGAGATATCCGAGATCCGTCGAGACCTTCAGGATGTTTTCCATGCTGCGTCCGGTGACGGCAACCTTGCGCCCGTGCTTGTGCGCGACGTTGAGAAGGCTCTGCAGCCGGAAGGCATTGGACGCGAACGTAGTAACGATGATTCTCTGGCGGCAGCCGGAGAACTGACGGTCGAAGCTGTCGGTGACGCTGCGCTCCGAGGGCGTAAAGCCCGGACGCTCGACATTTGTCGAATCGCACAGGAAGGCAAGCACGCCCTCTTTGCCGAGCTGACCGAAGCGCGTCAGATCGATCATGCCGTCCTCCGCCATGGCGTCGATTTTGAAGTCGCCCGAGAAAACAAGCGTGCCGACCGGCGTTTTGACGGCAAACGCCACGGCGTCCGCAATTGAATGGTTGACGTGGATAAACTCCACCTGAAAACAGCCGGCTTTGACGACCTCGCCCGCCTCGTGGGTGAAGAGCTTGACCTTGCGCTCCAAATGATGCTCCTCAAGCTTGAGCTTGACAAGCCCGGCAGTGAGCCTCGTGCCGTGGATGGGGCAGTTGAACTGCTGCATGGCATAGGGAATGCCGCCGATGTGGTCCTCATGACCGTGGGTCAGGAACATGCCGCGGATTTTTTCCTGATTCTTGACAAGGTACGTCATGTCCGCAATGACAAGGTCAACGCCGTACATGTCGTCTTCGGGAAAGCCGAGACCGCAGTCGATGATGATGATATCCTTGCCGTATTCCAGAACGGTCATGTTCTTGCCGATTTCGTTGAGTCCACCGAGGGGAATGATCTTTAATTTTTCAGCCAAGTGATAAATACCTCTTTTCAGAATTTTTCAAAATTTCGTTGGAAATGCCCGATTACAGGGGCTGTTTGTGTAAAATTACGCGCAGAAATCGCGCAGCAATGCGGGCGCAGGCAATACCTGTGCCCTTCCCGCCGGGTGCGGGAGACATGATTGGGACGCCGTGCAGACGCCGGATGGACGCACAAAGCCGCGCGGACCGCGCAGCATCTCCAGCCCCGTCTCGCCGGATTTCTGCCGCTGCCGTCTGCGAACGCCGCACTTTCCTGCGCAGCTTCGGCTGCCCCAACGCCCCAGGCATACCGCAAGCAGCGCCTTACAGCTGTCTGCATCTTGGATTCATTCCGTTCTGTGCCGCCCGGAAAAACGTCCTCCGGATGGGCACACGTTTCATGCTATGGGATAGTATAGCACAGGTCTTTCTAAAAGTATACAAATTTTTTATCAATTTTTTGTCGAAACCGTGAAAAGTACGTTTTAAACGCCGCCGCACCCCGCGCCATGCAGGCAGGAAAGTTTGTCCGTGCAACTTGTAAAGACGGGAAAGATTTGCTATAATATAAAAACTTATTTGCACGAGGAGGCGCGGTGCGCATGAACAAGCATGTTTCAAAGCTCTTACAGCCCGGCGTTTTCTGGTATTGCCTGATTCTGCTTGCGTTTGCGGTCGCTGCCGCGCTTCTGGATCAGTATTATCTGGCGGCAGGCGAGCTGGTTGTGACGGTAATCGCCATGGTCGTCAGCCGGCTTCTGTTCATCCGCCGCAGAAACGCGCTCATGCAGTACGTGCAGAGCGCAACAGACGCCGAGGGCATCTCAGTGCATGCCGGTTCTCCGTTTCCGATGGCGGTCATCCGCCTGCCGGAGGGCGAGATCATCTGGGGTAACGAGGGCTTCTACGCCATTACGGGCCTGTCCGACGGCTGCCGGTATCAGACGCTCGAGTCTGTTGTGCCGGGCTTTACCACCGGATGGCTGCGCGAGGGGCGAAACGAGCTTCCGGGCGATCAACTGATCGGTACGCGCCGCTACCGGATTTACGGCAACTACGTCCGCTCGGAGGACGACGCGACGACGGTGCGCCTGGCGACCATCTTCTTTGCCGATATGACGGAGATGTTCAACGTACGCGACGAGTTTTTACGCACGCGCCCCATCACCGCGGTCATTCTCATCGATAACTATGACGAGCTGATGAGCAACCTTCCGGACTCGACCATCTCGAAGCTCGACGCGCAGATCAACGAAGCTGTCTCCGGCTGGGTCACAGGGCTTCACGCGCTGTGCCGCAAGATCGAGCGCAACCGGTATCTGCTTTTGTTCGAGAGCAAGGACCTTTCCCGGCTTCAGGAGGGCAAGTTCTCGATTCTCGACGCCATCCGCGCCGTGACAAATCCCGCGGGCGTCAATGCAACCATTTCGCTTGGCATCGGCAAGGACGGAAGCTCGTTTGAAGAAAACTACTCGTTTGCCAACCTTTCCATCGAGATGGCGCTCTCCCGCGGCGGCGATCAGGCCGTCATCAAAGACCGCTACAACTTTACCTTCTACGGCGGCAGGACCAAGGAAACCGAGCGCCGCACGAGAGTCAAATCGAGAGTCGTCGCAGGTTCCTTGTCCGAACTGATTTCTCAGTCGAGCAAGGTCTTCGTCATGGGGCACAAGATGGCAGACCTGGACGCGCTGGGCGCGGCGGTCGGCATCAGCTGCCTGTGCCGCAAGCGCGGCAAAACCGCGCAGATCGTGATCGATCTGGAGAAAAACGCCTCGCAGAGCCTGCTTGCCGAGCTGAAAGCATCGAACGATTTTTCCGGCGTCTTTGTTTCGTGCGAGGACGCGCTTTTAGAGGCGGACGCGAAGAGTCTTCTGATTGTCGTCGATACGAACCGCCCCGATCAGGTCGAGTCGCGCGCGCTGCTGGAATCGATTCCCCGTGTTGCCGTCATTGACCACCACCGGCGCGCGGCAGACTATATTGAGCAGGTTGTGCTGAATCTGCATGAGCCGTTTGCCTCGTCTGCGTCCGAGCTTGTGACCGAGCTTCTGCAATACGCGGTTGAGCAGCGCGACATCCGCCCGATTGAAGCGCAGGCGCTGCTTGCGGGCATCGTGCTCGATACGAAAAAATTCTCCGTGCGCACCGGCTCGCGCACCTTCGAAGCTGCGGCATTCCTGCGTCGCGTGGGCGCAGATACAGTTGATGTGATGAAGCTGTTCCAGAACGATCTGGACGCAACGATCATCCGCTATCAGATCATTCAGGCTGCGCGGCTCTACCGCAACGAGATTGCCATCGCAGCAGTTGACCATACGGTTCCGCGCACCATTGCCGCGCAGGCTGCAGACGAGCTTCTGAATATCTCCGGCATCATGACCTCCTTCGTCCTCTACCCCGAAAACGGCATCGTGTTCATGTCGGCGCGTTCCATCGGCTCGTGCAACGTGCAGGTGGTGCTGGAAAAGCTCGGCGGCGGCGGAAACGCGGCGACTGCCGGCGCGCAGATCAAAAACAAAACCGTCCGCGAGGTGCTCGCGGAGCTGGTCGCATCCATCGACCAGTTTTATGAATCGTAAATTATCCGAAAGGAGCTTATAGCTATGAAAGTGATTTTAACGCAGGACGTCCGCGGCAAGGGCAAGCGCGGTCAGATGATTGAGGTATCCGACGGCTACGCCAGAAACTTCCTGCTTCCGAAGAAGCTCGCACAGGAGGCAAATGCCGACAACATCAATACCATGCGCATGAACGATAAGGCGACGCAGGAGCGTCAGGCAAAGGAGCGCGCCGAGGCACTGGAAATCTCCAAGAAGATGAAGGACATGACCGTTGTTGTCATGGCAAAGGGCGGCGGCGCTGGGAAGCTCTTCGGCTCCGTCACGAACGCGGAAATCGCCGAAGCACTGGAAAAGCAGGAGAAAATTACGCTCGACAAGCGTAAGATTGTCGTCGAGCCCATCAAGACCACCGGCGTCTATACTGCCAAGTGCAAGCTCGGCTATGAAATCACCGCCGACCTCAAGGTCGAAGTCAAAGAACTGTAATTCCGAATAGGTTTGTAATTATGTAAACTTTTTGAGGAGGTGAACATCCATGTCCATGGACGAGCTGCTCAGCCGTCAGGTGCCGCAGTCTCTGGAAGCGGAGCAGTCGGTGCTCGGCTCGATGCTCATTGACGAGCGGTGCGTGCCGGACGTGATTGCGCTTCTGCAGCCGGACGAGTTCTATCTGCAGCAGAACCGCGATATTTTCGAGACCATCTACACGATGTTCAACTTCTCGCAGCACATCGACCCCGTCACCGTACTCGACAAGATGAAAGAGCGCGGGGTCTATGACGAGGCGCATTCTTACGACTACATTTCCCAGCTGCTGCAGATTACGCCAACGGCGGCAAACGTCAGGCAGTACTGCGCAATTGTCCACGACAAGGCGCTCATGCGGAACCTCGGCACAGCGGCGGATGAAATCACCGCCATGGTCCAGGAGGGCGTCGGCACGGCGCAGGAGATGCTCGAGGCGGCAGAAAAAAAGGTCTACAGCCTTCGCAAAGAAAACTCCGGCGACAGCTTACAGCACATCGGAAAGGTCCTTATCAACGTCTATGACCGGCTGGAGGAGCTTGCCGAGTCCGGAAATGAAATTCCGGGGCTTTCGACCGGGCTTCATGATCTGGATAAGAAGATCAACGGCCTGAATAAATCGGACCTTCTGCTCATTGCGGCGCGACCCGGCATGGGCAAAACGTCGATGGCGCTGAACGTGGCGCTCTCGGTCGCGAAAAGCACCAACAAGACCGTCGCGTTCTTTTCTTTGGAAATGTCGCGCGAGCAGCTGGCAATGCGGCTTTTGTCCAACGAAAGCTTTGTCGACAACCAGAAGCTTGTCACCGGCAAGCTGACAGAGGAGGATTGGAACAAGCTCTCCATCGCCTCGTCCGCGCTCAGCCAGACGGACATCCGTGTGGACGACAACCCGGCAATCACGGTTGCCGAAATGAACGCAAAATGCCGCCGGCTCGACAATCTTGGGCTGGTGCTGATTGACTATCTGCAATTGATGACCTCTGCCGCGCCCGGAAAATCGGGCGAAAACCGCGTGACGGTCGTCAGTGAAATTTCAAGAGCGCTCAAGATCATGGCGAAGGAGCTGAATGTTCCGGTTGTGTGCCTGAGCCAGCTGTCTCGTGCCAACGAGTCGCGAACCGACAAGCGCCCGATGCTTTCGGACCTCCGCGAGTCCGGCGCCATCGAGCAGGACGCGGATTCGGTCATGTTCATCTACCGCGACGACTATTATAACCCCAACACCGAAGAAAAGAACATTGCGGAAATCATCATTGCCAAAAACCGGCACGGCGAAACCGGCACGGTCAAGACGCAATGGATGCCGCAGTACACCACGTTCTCCGATCTGGAGTGGAAGCATGAGGGGTAACATTCTGCGATTCATCCGGGAAAACGAGCTGATCAAGCCCGGAAGCACGCTCGTGTGCGCCGTCTCCGGCGGAAAGGACTCGGTGTGCTTGCTGCATGTGATGCGCTCGCTTCAAAAAGAGCTTTCCATCACCGTGAAAGCCGCGCACCTCAACCATCAGCTGCGCGGGGAGGAATCCGACCGCGACGAGGCGTTTGTCCGGTCTCTTTGCGAAAGCCTTTCCGTTCCGCTCACGGTTTCGCACGCCGATGTGTTGACACGCTGCAAGGAAACCGGCGAGAGCGTGGAGGAGGCGGCGCGGGTCCTGCGCTATCGTTTTTTTGCCTCGCTCGAAGGCGTTGTTGCAACGGCACACACACAGGACGACAATCTGGAAACCGTTCTTCTGAACCTCGTCCGAGGCACGGCGCTGCGCGGTCTGTGCGGCATTCCGCCAAAGCGCGGGCAAATCATCCGCCCGATGCTCTGCGTCTCGCGCGCAGAGGTCGAGCAGTACCTGCTGCAAAACGATCTTGCGCACGTGGAAGACTCTTCGAACGATTCCCGCCTTCCCCTGCGCAACCGTCTGCGGCATGAGGTCCTGCCGCTGCTGCGGCGGGAAAACCCGAACCTTTCCGAAACAGTTTTCCGCATGGACGCCGTTTTGCGGCAGGAGGATTCCTACTTGGAAAAGCAGACGTCTTCCCTGCTCCAGTCGTGTGCGCTGTCGTCGGGCAGCTGGTCATGCAGCGTTCTGCGCGCCGCACCGCAGGCATTACAGGCGCGCGCGATGCGGCTGCTTCTTGCGCAGCTGAACATTGCAAAGCCTGCGCAGGCGCATGTGGACGCGCTGATGCATCTGATTGCCTCGTCCGGCGGTTCTTCGTCCGTTACTCTTCCCGACGGAAAAATGCTCCGGCGCAGCTACGACATTCTGTCGATTGCCGCTGACGATCTGCCGCAAACCTTCGAGCCGAAGGCGTTGCTATTGGGCGGCGAGACGGAAATTCCCGAGCTTTCGCTGCGCATTTCGTGCCAGTTCGTAAAAAAATATGAAAAATCGATGCAGAGCCTCTGCACATTTGCATTCAAATATGATACGATAGACGAAATCAAAGCCCTGTGCGTCCGCCCGAGACAGGCGGGCGATGAAATTCAGCTTCCCGGCGGAGGCAGGAGCCTCAAAAAGCTTCTGATCGATCGTAAGGTCCCGCGCGATGCGCGCAGTCTCGTTCCGGTCGTTGCCGACCGCGCAGGCGTTCTCCTGGTTTATCCCCTTGCCGTGTCGGTTTCGCGGCAGGCGCAGCCGGGCGATCGCGCCATTCTGATTCACTTTGTGCATGAAAAAGAGTATATACAGAAAGAGGATACGCAATGATTAACAAATTTGACATGCAGCAGGATATTGAACGGGTTCTCGTCTCCGAAGAGGACATCCACGCCCGCATCCGTGAGGTCGGCGCGCAGATTTCCGAGGACTATCGCGGCAAGTGCCCGATTCTGGTCGGCGTTCTCAAGGGCGTGGTGCCGTTCTTTGGCGAGATGTCTCAGGCCATCACGATCCCTGTCCAGGAGGACTTCATGTGCGTCACATCCTTTGAAGGCGGCACCGCATCGACCGGCAAGCTGACCTTCCGCAAGGATATCGACCACGACATCGAAGGACGCGACGTTCTGATTCTGGAGGACATCATCGACTCCGGCAGCACGCTCAAGCTGATTGTTGAGCTGTTCCAGGCAAGAAAGCCCGCTTCCATCAAGATCTGCACGCTTCTGGATAAGCCCTCGGGTCGTAAGGTCGATCTGGAGCCGGACTACACCTGCTTCACGATTCCGGCAGCGTTCGTCGTCGGCTTCGGTCTGGATTATGAGGACTACTACCGCAATCTGCCCTACGTCGGCGTTCTGAAGCCGGCGGTCTATCTCGAAAAATAAACCGGAAGGAGACTTTCCTTGTCTCAGCAGTCAAAACCGACGAGTTTTCTCGTCATGCTTGTGGTGCTGGCAGTAACGCTGCTGCTGGTAAGCAGCCTGCTCACACCAAACACCGCACAAATCCTTCCATACTCAGATGTCCTCGACCTGTTCCGCAATGAAAAGGTCGCTTCGTTCACATTGGAAGGCAGCAATCTTACCATGCAGGTCCGCGGCGATGATGGGGATACTGCCTCTACCGTCACCGCAAAAATCGGCAATACCGAGCAGTTCCGCGAGGATCTGGACGCGCTGATTGCCGATCAGTATGCCGACGGCACGCTCGAAAGCTACAACTATCTGCCTGTTTCCGAGCCGTGGTACCGCGCGGCGGCGCCGTATATCATCGGCGGCGTTGTGCTGATTGCCCTGTTCTTTTTCCTGTCGAGCCGCGCCAACGGCGGACCGAACGGTATGGCAAACTTCACAAAGGCAAACGCCCGCTTCGGCATTCCGACGTCGCAGACCGTCACGTTCCAGGACGTTGCCGGCGCGGACGAGGAAAAAGAGGAACTGGCGCAGATTGTCGATTTTCTGCGCGATCCCAAACGCTACAGCCGCCTGGGCGCGAAAATTCCGAAGGGCGTGCTGCTCGTCGGTCCTCCGGGTACCGGCAAAACGCTTCTGGCGCGCGCTGTTGCAGGAGAAGCCGGCGTATCGTTCCTGTCCATCTCCGGCTCCGACTTTGTCGAGCTGTATGTCGGCGTCGGCGCAAGCCGCGTCAGAGATCTGTTTGAGCAGGCAAAGAAGGTCGCTCCCGCGATCATCTTCATTGACGAAATTGACGCCGTCGGTCGTCGCCGCGGCGCAGGTTTGGGCGGCGGACACGACGAACGCGAGCAGACGCTCAACCAGCTGCTGGTCGAAATGGACGGCTTCAGCAGCAACACTGGCGTCATTGTCATCGCCGCAACCAACCGCAAGGACATCCTCGACCCGGCGCTTCTCAGACCCGGTCGGTTCGACCGGCAGATTTACGTCGGAACGCCCGACTGGCGCGGGCGCGAGGCAATTTTGAAGGTCCACGCAAAGGATAAGCCGCTGGCGGATAACGTCAACCTCGAAGCGCTGGCAAAGGCGACGGCAGGCTTCACGGGTGCGGATCTTGCAAACCTTCTCAACGAAGCGGCGCTGCTTGCCGCCGGAAAAAGCCGCGCAGTCATTACGATGAAGGATCTGGAAGAAGCGATGATCAAGGTCATTGCCGGTCCTGAAAAGCGCAGCCGCGTGGTCTCGCAGTATGAGCGAAAGCTCACCGCATTCCACGAGGCAGGGCACGCCATCGCGATGTACTGTCTGCCGACACAGGACCCAGTCCACATGATCACGATTGTTCCCCGCGGCATGGCAGGCGGCATGACCATTTCGCTGCCGCAGGACGATCAGTCGTTCGTCTCCAAAAGCGAGATGTTTGAGACCATCGTCGGCTTCCTGGGCGGTCGTGTTGCCGAGCAGCTCAAGCTCGACGATATCTCTACCGGCGCGTCCAACGACATTCAGCGCGCCACTGCCATCGCGCGCGACATGGTCTCGAAATACGCCATGAGCGACAAGCTCGGTCCCGTCTGTTACTCCTCCGGAAACGAGGTCTTCATCGGCAGAGACTATGAAAAGACGAAGTCCTACTCCGAGTCTGTCGCCGGGCGGATTGACGACGAGGTGCAGACGATCCTGATGCAGGCATACGACAAATGCACCGAGCTTCTGAAAGCCCATGACGCGCAGTTAGACGCCGTTGCCGCATACCTGATGGCGCACAACAATATGGGAAGAGCCCAGTTTGAGGCGGTCATGGAGGGAAAGCCCGTGCCTGACGCAGATGTTCTGCCGATAACTTCCGTAGAAGCCATCGAAGAAGAGCCGCATCCATCTGAAGAAGAATAAATGCACGGAAGGTCTGCCGCGTATGCGGCGGACCTTTTTTCAGGAGACGCTATGGAACATTACAATGCGCTGAGCCCTTACCTCAAAAATCGCTTCGGCTGCAAGATCTGCAAGCTTTCGCTTTCCGCAGGCTGCACCTGCCCGAACCGCGACGGAACGCTCGGTACACGAGGCTGCATGTTCTGCTCGGGAAGCGGCGAGTTTGCCGCGTCCGGCTTGGCTTCCATTCCGGAACAGCTGGAGCAGGCAAAGCTGATTCTCGGCAAAAAAGCGCATAACGCCAGGTTCATCGCCTATTTTCAGGAGTTCACGAATACCTACGGGGATGTATCCCGGTTGGAGCCGCTGTTTTTGCAGGCGATGGAGCCGGACGATGTCGTCGCGCTTTCCATTGCCACGCGCCCGGACTGTCTGCCGGAAGATATCCTTCGCATGCTCTCTCGCCTGCGTGAAAAGAAGCCCATATTCGTTGAGCTGGGGCTTCAGACCATGCACGACGAAACCGCGCGCTATATCCGCCGCGGCTACCGGCTGTCCGTTTTCGATGCGGCGGTAGATAGGCTTCATACACTGGATGTCGAGGTCGTTGCGCACATGATTCTGGGTCTTCCCGGCGAGACGCCGGAAATGATCGTGCAGACGGCACGCCATCTGGGACAGGTCGGTGTGGACGGGGTCAAGCTGCATCTTCTGCACGTGCTGCGCGGCACGGATCTGGCACTGGCATATGAAAAAGGGCTGGTCCCTGTTTTGCAGATGGACGAATATATCACACTTCTGGAGCGCTGCCTTGCCGTGCTGCCGCCCAGCGTCGTCATTCACCGTCTGACCGGAGACGGCGCAAAGCGGGATCTGATTGCCCCCCTGTGGAGCGCGGACAAAAAGCGGGTGCTGAACGAAATCCGGCGGCGCTTTGACCTGGATGGCGTTGAGCAGGGAAGCAGTTGGAAGCCTTGAACGCTTGCATTTTCTCAGAAGGCAGCGTATACTGAAAGAAACATGCATCAATTTCCGGAGAAGCGAGGCGCAGGATGAAAAACTTTCTGGGGCATCTTCATACCATAAACCACCACCGGCGGCTGGTCCGGCAGGGCTGCTTCCGCATGGGGCTTTACTGGCAGGGACTCACCCACGACCTTTCCAAATACGCCCGTGTGGAATTCTCCACCGGCGTCAGATACTATCAGGGCACCAGAAGCCCCAACACTGCTGAGCGCGAGGAAAAAGGCTGGAGCGAGGCGTGGATGCACCACAAGGGCCGCAACCGCCACCACTGGGAATACTGGACCGATCTTGACATGAAAACGAAGGCATATGCTCCCGTTCCCATGCCGCAGAAATATCTTGCCGAGATGGTTGCCGACCGCATCGCCGCCTGTAAGACCTATCAGGGTCCGGCTTACACCGACGCTTCCGCGCTTGCCTATTTTGAACGTTCCAATGAAGCGCACCTCATGCACGCGGATACCATCCGCGAGCTTCGGTTCCTTCTTACCATGCTCAAAGACCAGGGCGAGGACGAGACCTTCCGGTTCATGAAACGCCGGCTCAAAAGCAAAACGCCGTTCTGTGAAAAAGTGCCGATCGGTGCTGCCGGACAGAATCCCTGACATCAAACGCCGCAGCGTCGTCTGCGGCGTTTTCAGCATTACGGACGTAAAATTTTTGTAAGCTCTGTAAAAAAGCGTCAGATTTTGTAGAAATTGCTGCTGCAGTTTTTGAAATGCAAACAGTTTTTGTGCGAAACGATGAAAATATTTCGCATTTTTCCCTCTTCTGCCTATTGCTGTTTTTCAGCTTTTGTTGTATGATTCTGGTATACCCTTTCGCATTTGCGAGAGTGAGAAAAAAGGAGGATACTATGAAGAAACTACTTGCACTTCTGCTTTGCCTGGTAATGGTTCTGGGTCTCGGGACCACGGCATTCGCGGCAGACGCAAAATCCAACGACATTGTCATCCTGCACACCGACGACGTTCACTGCGGCGTAACCGATGGCATGGGCTATGCTGGCGTTGCGGCATACAAAGCCGAAATGCAGCAGACCCACAACTACGTGGCGCTGGTCGACTGCGGCGACGCGATTCAGGGCGAGACTGTCGGCACCCTTTCTGCCGGCGCTTACATCGTCGACATCATGAACGAGACCGGCTACGACTTTGCGGCCTTCGGCAACCATGAGTTCGACTACAAGCTCCCGCAACTTGCCAAGCTGACCAAGCAGGCCAAGTACGAATACCTCGCCTGCAACTTCAAGTACCTCGGCACTGGCACGACCGATATCACCTACAAGCCGTACGAGATCGTCGATTACGGCGGAACGAAGGTCGCTTACATTGGCATTGCCACGCCGGAGTCCTTCTCCAAGTCCACCCCTGCATACTTCCAGGACGAAAACGGCAACTACATCTACTCCTTCTGCGAAGACGATGACGGTTCGGCGCTGTATAAGGTCGTGCAGGACACCGTCGACGAGGTCAAGAAGGCCGGTGCCGACTATGTCATCGCCCTTGCCCACCTCGGCAATGAAGGCATCACCGACATCTGGACGTCCAAGGCGGTCATTGCCAATACTACAGGCATCGACGCTATGCTCGACGGCCATGACCACGAGACCCTCACCATGAAGGTCGCCAACAAGGACGGCAAGGAGATCATCCTCGCCGAGGCCGGTCAGGCAGACGGTAAGCTCGCCACCATCGGTAAGCTCACCATCAAGGAAGACGGCACGATCACCTCTGAGCTCGTTGCCGCCAAAGATGTTACCGTGAAGGACGAAACCGTCGACGCGTACGTTCAGAATATCCTGAACTCCTTCAAGGATAGCGTCTCCAAGGTCGTCGCCAAGAGCGATGTGGAGCTGCCCGACTACAATGGCGATAAGCGCCTTGTCCGCAACACGGAGACCGCGCTCGGCGATCTCGCAGCGGATGCGTTCCGCGTCATGATGGACGCCGACATCGGCATCATGAACGGCGGCGGCCTGCGCAAGCCCATCCATAAAGGCAACATCACCCTCAACGATATGCTCTCCGTCTTCCCGTGGGGCAACCTCCCATGCAAGATGGAAGTGACCGGCCAGACCGTTCTCGATATGCTCGAGATGGGTGCAATGAAGTATCCGAAGGAATCCGGCGGATTCCTCAGCGTTTCGGGTCTGAAGTACACCATTCTTGCCGGCGTTCCGTCCTCGGTTGAGACCAACGACAAGGGCGAGTTCGTCAAGGTCGCGGGCGACTACCGCGTCTGCAACGTGCAGGTTCTGGACAAGAAGACCGGCCTGTATCAGCCGCTCGATCTGAAGAAGACATACACCCTCGGCGGCATCGACTACACCATTACCTACTGCGGCGACGGCTTCACGATGTTCAAGGACTCCAAGGTTCTCAAGGCCGGCGACGCGACCATGACCGACGCGCAGACTGTCCTTTCCTACATCGAGACCAAGCTCGGCGGCACCATCGGTGAAGAATACGCAAAGCCCGCAGGCCGCATCACCATCTACTCTGATGTCAAGGCCACCGACTGGTATCTGAAGGCTGTCAAGTACGCGCTTGACGCGGGTCTTATGAACGGCGTCGGCTCCGGCTTCGCACCGAACGGCGCGCTGACGCGCGGCATGCTGGTCACCATTTTGTACCGTCAGGCAGGCTCCCCCGCCGTCACCACCAAGGTTTCCGATAAGTTCTCTGACTGCGTCGAAGATAGCTGGTATGCACCGGCGGTCGTCTGGGCAGCGGAAAACAACATTGTCGGCGGCTATGCAGACGGCACGTTCGCGCCCAACAAGGCAATCACCCGTCAGGAGATGGCGAAGGTCCTCTACGGCTACGACAAGGCGACCGGCAAGACCAAGGACGCTGCAGCTACCGAGCTGACCTACACCGACCTCACCTCCATCGCAGACTGGGCGCTCGAGGGTGTTCGCTACTGCACGGCAGAGAAGTACCTTTCCGGCTCCAACAATGCCTTTAATCCCGCCGGTACGGCAACCCGTGCCATGGTTGCGCAGGTCTTCATGAACATGGCGGCCTGATCGCTCTATAAAGCATCGCAGCAACACAAGAACTCGCCCGGCTTTCGCCGGGCGATTTTTTATACGGACCCAAAAAGAGCATCCGCGGCATTTGCGGATGCTCTTGTCGTTCTTTATGCTTCCGGAAGCTCCATGTGCGCCTCGCGCTCGTCCATCGGTAGATAGTGGTTGCGGATGGTCACGGCGCGGTAAGCCGGACGCATGATGCGATTTCCGGTCAGAACCTCTTCCATCCGGTTGGCGCACCAGCCGGCAATACGCGCTGTGGCAAACAGCGGCGTGAAGACCTCCTGCGGAATGCCGAGCATGTGATAGACCAGACCCGAGTACATGTCGACGTTCGCGCAGATCGGATCGTCGCTTCTGCGCTTTTCCTGCAGGAGAGAGGCGCCGATGGTCTCAACCTTCTCCAGCAGCGCAAAATCGTCTGCAAAGCCCTTGATCTCCGCCAGATGCCCGGCATACTTTTTCAGCAGCACAGCGCGCGGGTCCGAAAGCGTATAGACCGCGTGACCCAGACCGTAGATTTTGCCCGAGCGGTCCCCCGCCTCGCGGCTCAGGATTTTTACGAGATAGTCGCGGATGGAGCCGTCGTCCTGCGCGTTCACATGCGCTTTGACGTCGCGGAACATCTGCATGACCTTTGCGTTCGCGCCGCCATGCAGCGGTCCTTTCAGAGAGCCGACCGCACCCGCAATCGCACTGTAGGTGTCGGTTCCGCTGGAGGACAGCGCGCGGCAGACGAAGGTCGAGTTGTTGCCGCCGCCGTGCTCGGCATGAATCATCATCATCATGTCGAGAAGGTGCGCCTCTTCTTCCGTGTAGCTGGCGTCCGGGCGAATCATGCGCAGGAAGTTCTCCGCCGCGGAAAGCTCCGCGCTCGGATAGTGGATATGCAGAGATTCTCCATCAAAATAGTGGCGGTTCACCGCGTAGGCATTTGCCACAATTGCCGGGAACGAGCCAATGAGCTTGATGGACTGCGTGAGCAGATTGTCTGCCGACGTATCATCCGGGTTTTCATCGTAGGAATACAGCAGCAGCACGCTCCGCGCCAGATCGTTCATGATGTCCCGGCTCGGGTGGCGCATGATCATGCCTTCGGTGAAGCCTTCCGGGAGCTTCCGGGCTTTGCACATGATATCATTGAAATAGGAAAGCTCAGATTTTGTCGGCAGATGTCCCATCAGAAGCAGGTATGCGACCTCCTCGTAGCCGAACGTGCCGCTTTTCCGGTGCGCTTCAACAATTTCGTTCAGATCAATGCCGCGGTAGTAGAGCCTGCCGGGCATGGGCACGCGCCTGCCGTCTTCGATCAGATAGCCCTGGACGCTGCCGACCTTCGTCACACCGATCAGAACGCCGGTTCCGTCGCTGTTCCGAAGCCCGCGCTTGACCTCTCCAAAGTAATAGCTGTCGGGAATCTGATATTCCTGCTTGACAAGGCTGCCGAGGGACGCTGCCATATCCGGTCGCAAATCCATTGCACGTTCCATGATCTTCTTCTCCTTCCGCAAGGTGCGGTTTTTATGTTGGGCTCATTATAACTGTACACTTATGAAAATGCAAGTAAATTATTTTTAAATTTCATAAATTTTCTGTTATCATTCATATTCTTGAATTTTCACCTGCATATTTGTAAATTCTGCAAGAATAATGCAGGATTCAAAAAAATAAATTCATTTTATGCTTGCATTTTATAGCATCCCTTGCTATACTGTCACCAGAAAAAGCAACGGGCACATCCGACACAGAAGGGACAGATGGATATGATACGGTTATTTGACAACGGCGTAACGATTCAGAGCGGCAAACCCGTCGCCGCCATCGCAGCGCAGACCGGCGCGAAGGAGAAAACCATTGCCGCAAAAATTCTCGCCGCACACGATCATCCGGCGCAGGACGGACAGCTGCATATCACCTTCGACGGTCTGATTTCTCACGATATCACCTACGTCGGCATCATCCAGACGGCAAGAGCGAGCGGTTTAACCCGCTTTCCGGTCCCCTATGTGCTGACGAACTGTCATAACAGCCTCTGCGCCGTCGGCGGCACGATCAACGAAGACGACCACGTCTTCGGTCTGTCAGCGGCAATCAAATACGGCGGCGATTACGTACCGGCAAATCAGGCAGTCATTCACCAGTACGCGCGCGAGATGATGACCGGCTGCGGCAAAATGCTGCTCGGTTCCGACAGCCATACCCGCTACGGCGCCATCGGCACCATGGGCATCGGCGAAGGCGGACCAGAGCTTGTCAAGCAGCTGCTGCAGAACACCTACGATGTAGCAAAGCCGCAGGTCGTGCTCGTCTGGCTGACGGGTGAAGTTCCCCACGGCGTCGGTCCGCATGATGTCGCCATTGCGCTTTGCGGCGCAGTCTATAAAAACGGCCTCGTCAAAAACAAGATTCTCGAATTTGCCGGTCCCGGCGTGAAAGCACTTCCGATGGACTTCCGCATCGGCATCGACGTCATGACGACCGAGACCGCCTGTCTCAGCTCCATCTGGGAGACGGACGAAAAGGTCGAAGAATACCTCGCCATCCATGGAAGACCGGACAGCTACCGCGCGCTGCGTGTTGAAGAGGGCGCGTACTATGACGGCTGCATCGAGATCGATCTTTCCAGTCTGGAACCGATGGCGGCGCTTCCCTTCCACCCGTCTGAGGCGGTGCCGCTGCGCGAGTTGATTGCAAACCCCGGCGATTATCTGCGAGAGGTGGAACTTCGCGCGCATGAGCAGTTTGGCGGCAAAGCGGAGCTTCATCTGACGGAGAAGATCGAAGGTGGCAAGCTCCAGATCGATCAGGGCGTCATTGCCGGCTGTTCGGGCGGCATGTATGACAATATCGCCGAGGCAGCATCTATTCTGCGCGGCTTCGACGTCGGCTGCGGCGACTTTTCGCTGTCGGTCTATCCCCCGTCGATTCCGGTCAACCTGGAGCTGATCCGAAACGGCGTGCAGCAGGAGCTGCTGGAGGCAGGCGCACTCTTCAAGCCCTGTTTCTGCGGTCCGTGCTTCGGCGCAGGCGATGTTCCTGCAAACAATGCCCTTTCCATCCGCCACACGACGCGCAACTTCCCGAACCGCGAAGGCTCGAAGCCCGGAAACGGGCAGCTGGCAGGCGTAATTCTGATGGACGCTCGCTCGATTGCCGCGACGGCAAGAAACCACGGCGTCCTGACCTCCGCTGCCGATATCGACTATGACGCGCCGAAGCAGGTCACACGTACCTTTGATGCGGCGGTTTACAAAAAGCGTGTCTACTTTGGCTTCGGCAATCCCCAGCCGGACCATGCTCTCAAGTTTGGACCCAACATCACCGAGTGGCCGAAGATTCCAGCGCTCGCCGATAACCTGCTGATGCAGGTAGCGTCCGTGCTGCGCGACCCCGTCACCACCACCGACGAGCTGATTCCCTCTGGCGAAACGTCGTCGTATCGCTCGAATCCTCTGAAGCTTGCGACGTTTGCCCTGTCCCGCAGAGACCCCGAATACGTCGCCCGCGCCAACGTGACGCATGCATTAGAACTGGCACGTCAGGACGGTCTGGTTCCGCCGGAGCTGGAAGCGGTGCTGTCAAAGCTGCTTCTTACAAACGATGCAGCAAAGACGATGCAGCTCGGCTCGGTGATCTTTGCCAACAAGCCCGGAGACGGTTCTGCGCGCGAGCAGGCAACATCGTGCCAGAGAGTGCTCGGCGGCTGCGCGAATATCTGCTATGAATTTGCAACCAAGCGCTATCGCTCGAACTGTGTCAACTGGGGCATGCTCCCGTTCACGCTTGCGCCGGACGCAGAGTTTACCGGCTGTCCCGGCGATTTCATCTACGTGCCGGATGTAAAGCGCAGAGTGGAAGCCGGAGATGAAGTCTTCCCGGCAAAGCTTCTGCACGCGGACGGCTCTTTGGAGGAGCTGACGCTGTATCTCAAAAACACATCTGCCGAAGAGCGCGAACTGCTGGTTCGCGGCTGCCTGATGAATCACTACGCCGCACAGAGGAGAGAGTAACCATGGAAAAAATCAAAATGCAAAACGCCATTGCCGAGCTCGACGGCGATGAAATGACACACGTCCTCTGGGGCATGATCAAAGACGAGCTGATTCTTCCCTTCGTGGAACTGAATCGTGAATATTACGATCTTTCCATCCAGAACCGCGACAAAACAGAAGACGCCGTCACCGTAGAGGCAGCAGAGGCAATCAAGCGCCTGCATGTCGGCGTCAAGTGCGCAACCATCACGCCAAATCTGCAGCGGCAGGAGGAATATCACCTCAAAAAGCTCTGGAAATCGCCGAACGCGACCATCCGCGCCATGCTCGACGGCACAGTTTTCCGCACGCCGATTCTGATTTCCAAGGTCAAGCCGGTCGTCTCCTGCTGGAAAAAGCCGATCACCATCGCACGCCACGCCTACGGCGACATTTATAAGGCAGTCGAGTACCGCGTCCCCGGTCCCGGCAAGGCGGAGCTGGTCTTCACCGACGAGGCTGGGCACGAGACCTCCCGCCAGACGGTCTACGATTTCAAGGGGCCCGGCGTTCTGCAGGCGATGCACAACCGCGACGACTCCATCTTGTCGTTTGCCCGCTGCTGCTTTACCTACGCATTGAATGTTAAGCAGGACGTCTGGTTCTCCAGCAAGGATACCATTTCCAAAGACTACGACCAGACCTTCAAGCTCCTGTTCCAGAAGGTCTTCGACGAAGAATTCAAGGCACGCTTTGACGAGGCTGGACTCAACTACCGCTATGCACTCATTGACGATGTTGCGGCAAAGGTCATCCGCTCGGAAGGCGGCATCATCTGGGCGTGCAAAAACTACGACGGAGACGTCATGAGCGACCTGATTGCCGCCGCCTCCGGCAGTCTTCCGATGATGACCAGCGTTCTTGTCTCCCCGGACGGGAACTTCGAATACGAAGCGGCACACGGCACGGTCGTCGACCACTACCACAAGTGGCGCGAAGGAAAGCCGGTTTCCACCAATCCTCTGGCAACGATCGCCGGATGGGCTGGCGCGCTTCACAAGCGCGGCGAGCTGGACGGCAACGAAGATCTGATGCATTTTGCCGACTGCCTGTCGAAAGCCGGCGTCGACGTATTTGAAGACGGCTATCTGTCCGAGGATCTGGCGCGTCTGTGTGACCCCGCAGAGCTTCGGGAAATGCCCGAAAACGGGCGGCTGATGCATCTGATTCGCGAGCGGCTGGAAACACTCTTATCTGCATAACACCCAAAGCGGACAGCTTTTCGGAGCTGCCCGCCTGTTTTTTGCGGCAGAAAAATCTTAAAAATTCCAAAGCCCGCGCAAATTGTTGATTCTCAAGCCGGAATATGATAGAATGATGAAGTCTATGCGATATATCTGACAAACTATACTTCCATAATGGAGAGATTTTATGCCGCAAATGAAACTGTTTGGCAACTCCCGATCCGCCGCGCGTGTCGCAGGCAAGCGCAAACCGGATTCAGAGCAGGCGCCAAAGGAAAAGAAACAGAAAAAGAAGAAGCCGCTGAAGGTGCTTGCCGTCTGGCTGACCGTGATTCTATGTCTGGAAGGCTTGTACTTCTTCTGCTGCTACACGAACAATGCCTTCGTCGCAAAATGGCGCACGATTTACATCCAGACTGCAATGTCCACCATGCGCCACCAGTGGCTGGCAACGTATCTGCTGCCGGAGTCGGTGGTAGACGATGTCATGCGCAAGCGCACCGAGTCGATGGAAGCGCTCGGCGACAAGGAGTCCTCCTGGGGCGCAAAGCCAGAGGACACAACGCCCACCGCACCCGAAGAGCCGGAGGTCAAGCCGGTCGACACCGCGGTCACGGAGCTTCCGACCGAGACCATGACGCCCGAAGACGAGCAGGCGCTGGCGAAGGAAGCGTTCTACGAACTGTTCTGGGAGCTGGACCAACCGACGATGGAGGCGTATGTTGAAGAAAATCCATCGGTTCTGGATAACGGCTGGGAGAACATCAACATCAACGAGGCAGGGCTTGACGACAACGGCACGTCCATTCAGACGACCATGGGTGAGCAGGTCCTCGCCATCAACGCCAAAGAGCAGATCATGCTCGTGCGAGTGACCGGCTCCGGTTACCGGGGCGTGCTTGCCATCGCAAAGGACCCGTCCAGACTCAACGTGGAAAACTCTGCGGGCGTCGGCACCTATGGTCAGCTGACGGGCGATATTGCCAGCGCGCACAACGGCATTCTTGCCACCACCTGCTCCGGCTTCATTGACATTGACGCGCAGGGCAACTGGGGCAACGGCAACGGCGGTCTGATCGCGGGCTATGCTATGAGCAACGGACACGGCTACGGCACGCACTACAATTCCTACGCCGGCTTCCAGTATTACCGGCTGGAAATTCACGAGGATAACCTGATCTACATCAAAAAGGTCGATAAGGAAGTCAGCGAAGACTGCCGCGACGCGACCGAATTCCAGCCGCCCATCATCATCGATGGTGAGCTTCTCGTGAGCGACTACTGGGTCGAAACGAATCCGCGCGTGTGCATCGGTCAGTCCGACAAGTATGAGATGCTGCTGCTCGTGGTCGAGGGTCGTATCTACACCGAGGGCATCCTCGGCACCGACGTCAACGAGTGCGCCAGAATTCTGCAAAAGCACAATGCGCAGCAGGCAATGAACGTCGACGGCGGCACCAGCGCCATGATGTGGTACGACGGCGAATACGTCATCCGCGGCTCGAACCCCAATACGCGCTACACCGGCTCTCGTCCGGTCCCGAACGCCTTTGTCTATCACAGAGTAGAAGAATAACAGAACCCCGCCGGAAGGAAACCTTCCGGCGGGGTTTTGATGAATGAAATACGTCTGCAGGCAAGAAACACTGCAAAGTTTATGCTTCCTCGTAGGTCTGTTCCTCGCGCTCGGAGATAAGATCCCAGACGAACTGGAAGAATTTCTTGTTGAAATAGAACAGATACACGCCCAGCACCGTCAGCCCCAGCGTAACGATCCACGCCATAGTCACGTCCGTCAGAAAGTGCGCACCCATACGAAGCCGGGAGAACGCGACAATCGCGGTCCAGAGCGCGCCGGAAAGCCCCAGTCGTTTTTCCTTTCCGCGGAACCGCTTGGATACCGTAGGCAGAAGCGCAGCGAGCATCGCGCAGGCGGCGCAGGCGGTATGCCCGGACGGGAACGAGCGGAATTCATCAGACGATACGCCTTCGGCGACCAGCTGGTTTTTAAGGCCGCTTCCCGCCTTCCACCACGGCGTAAAGTAGCTGGCATTTCCCGTCGAGGCAATCAGCCGCATTCTCGCTCTGCCCCAGGGGACCTTGATGATGTTGATCAAGAGCATTGTCCCCACACAGACAAAAATGAGCGTCAGCACAAAGCGGATCACCGTCTTTCCCTGTGCGCCGGAGGTTACCAGCAGCAGCGCCGCCGAGCAAAGCGCCGCAAAGAACACCGTCACCAGCAGCGGCACCCACGCCGGCATGGCAGGCACGTTGTCCGTTGCCTCATGGACCGACAGGAAAATGCCGCCGAATATCAAGCCGAACGCGCCGATCAGAAACAATACGTTCCAGTCTCTTCTCAGGCAGCCCCGGTGCCGGAACAGCAGAACGCCCGCACAGATGAGCGCCAGAAACGCTGGAAGCTCGCCGAACGCAGCAAAGAACTGACCGAAGCTGCTCTCTTTTCCGGGGTACAGAAAACTTGAAATCTGGAAATCGTAAATGGAGCCTGCAATCATACAGGCAAGCAGCAGCGCAAACAATAGCCGCGCACTGCGCACATAGGAGCGTTTGAGTTGTTTCATAGAATTTCCCTTCAAAATGATCTATCCGTATCGGAAATCCGCGCGGCAGAAGCGCTTTCCACTGTATCGGTTTTCCGGTTTTTTACGTGTGCCGGAATAGTATATCATAATTATGTAACCTTGGCAATTGACGAAATTGCATGAAACATGGTATCATCTTTTGGAGAAAAGAGGCGATTGTCCATGAAAATATTGGAACCGGATTATGCATCAAGCTTTCGCTGTCTTGCCGGCGCGTGCCCGGATACGTGCTGCAAGGACTGGGAAATTATCTTAGACGAAGACACCCTCGCACGCTATCAGAAACTTCCCGGCGTATTCGGAGACAAGGTGCGCGCCGCGCTCACGCAGGACGCGGATGGAGACACCATGTTCCGCCTTACGGACGGACACTGTCCCCTGCTGCGCGAGGACGGACTCTGCCGAGTCCAGCTGGCGCTGGGTGAAGAAGGGCTCTGCAATACCTGCCGGCAGCATCCGCGCTTTTATGAGGAGTACGGCAGCACCAAGGAGCTGACGCTCAGCATCTCCTGCCCAGCAGCGGCAAAGCTTCTGCTGGAGCATGACGCGTCGGTCACGTTTGTCTCGCACGAGGACGGCGCTCCGGTCTCAGGCTGCAACGATTTAGACCCCGAACGGTATCTTGCCCTGCGCTGTGCGCGCGATACGGCAATTGCGCTTGTGCAGAACCGGTCGCTGTCCATTTTCGACCGGCTCGGGCTTCTGCTGCTGTTTGCCGTGCGGCTGCAAAAGCTGCTGGACGAGGCGGCATACGGAAGGCTCGACGCACTGCTCGCGCAATTTTCAAGTCTTGCGCGCTGCAGGCGGGCGCTTTCCCATGCCCGGCGGCTCCGGCAGAAAGAGGCGCGCTTCTTGCCCTGCTGGCTGATTCTCAACAACATGGAGCATCTGACGCAGGACTTTCCCCGCCTTCTGGACCGGTGCGCCGGAAACGCGCCTGCGCACGCGCTGGACCCGGCGTTTTCCGTGCAGTGGGAGCAGCTGACGGTCTATTTCCTCTGGCGCTATTTTTTGAAGGCAAGCGTCGACGGAAAACTTCTTTCTCAGGCGCAAAGCTGTGTGTTCCATGTTGTCAGCATCGCCGCGCTCTTTTCCGCGCAGGACAGCCGGACGCCTCAAGCGCTGCTTTCACTTGCAGGGCTTTACAGCAAGGAGGTCGAGCACTCGGAGGAGAATCTTCGGCTTCTTCTGCGCGTCTTTGACCGGAAGACGCTTCCGTGGCAGACGCTGCTGCCGCTGCTCCGCTGATTTGCAGCATAATACACAAAACCTGCGGTTTCTCCGCACACAATTTATGAAAAACGTCACTTGCGCTTTTCCGGAAATCTGATAAAATGTAGCATGCTACCTAATGTACGTAGCATGCTACTTTTTTGGAGGTTTTGACCCATGAACGCCCCACGCCATCTCGGTCACCGGGTCCGCATTCTCTCGCAGGCAATCCGGCAGGCAATCGACCGAAAGCTCTGCGACCTGGATCTGACCGGTCAGCAGTCGTTTATCATCCGTTATCTGTCCGAGCGACAGGGCGAGGTCGTCTACCCGAAGGACATCGAGCGGCGCTTCAATCTCACCCACCCCACCGTCTCGGGGCTTTTGCAGCGGTTGGAGAGCAAGGGCTTTCTGAGCTGCGAGCCGGACCCGGACGACCGGCGCTACAAGCGCATTGTCCTGACCGAAAAAGCTGCCGAATGTCAAAAGGAAATCTGGCAGCACATCCTGACCATCGAGCAGACGATGACTGCCGGCATGCAGGAAAGCGAGATTGACACGCTCGTTCGTCTGCTGGACCTTGCAGCAAAGAATCTCGATGTCTGTGTCGATTTTGACTGCATCAAGGAGGAATGCAAACCATGATCAAACGTCTCGCCGGATGCATCCGGCAATATAAACGCGACACGGTCCTCACGCCGCTTTTCATGCTTGGCGAGGTTTCGTGTGAATGCGTCATTCCGCTTCTCACCGCCGAGCTCATCAATAACATCCAAGCTGGCTGCTCGATGAACGTCATTCTGCAGTTTGGGCTCAAGCTGTTTCTCGTCGCCATGCTCTCTCTTGCCTGCGGCTCCGCCTCCGGCTGGTTCTGCGCATCGGCGGCAGCGGGCTTTGCCCAGAATCTGCGCCGGGATTTATACTATAAGGTGCAGGATTTTTCGTTCTCAAATATCGGCCGCTTCTCCACGTCGTCTCTCGTGACGCGCTTGACGACCGACGTGTCGAACGTGCAGCAGGCGTTCATGATGATGATCCGTATGGCGGTCCGCGCGCCGATGATGCTGATTTTTGCGACGGTGATGTCCATTCAGGTTGGCAAGCAGCTTGCCTTCATCTTCGCCGGCATCATTCCGGTCCTCGGCTTCTGTCTGTATCTGATGGCAAAGACGGCAATGCCGCTTTTCAAGGCAGTCTTCAAGAAGTACGACCGGCTCAACAACTCCGTGCAGGAAAACGTGCAGGCAATGCGCGTGGTCAAGAGCTTCGTGCGCGAAGACTATGAGACCGAAAAGTTCACTGCCGAGTCTGACGATGTGCGCGGTGATTTCCTGCGCGCAGAGAAAATCCTCGCGCTCAACAATCCTCTCATGCAGTTCTGCATCTCGGTCTGCCGCATCCTGATCAGCTACTTCGCGGCAAAGCTCATTGTCCAGTCCGGCGGCACGTATCTGAATGTCGGCGCGCTGACGAGCATGATCACCTACTCCATGCAGATTCTGATGGGGCTGATGATGCTCTCGATGGTCTTCGTCATGATTACCATGGCGTCGGCTTCGGCAAAGCGTATCTGCGAGGTGCTCGACGAGGAAAGCGACCTCCATAACCCGGACTCCCCCATCTATGATGTGCCGGACGGCAGCGTGGATTTTGAAAACGTCAGCTTCAAATACTCCGCAAAGGCGGATCGCATGGCGCTGGAAAACATCAATCTGCATATTCCTTCCGGGCAGACCGTCGGCATCATCGGCGGCACCGGTTCTTCCAAAACAAGCCTCATACAGCTCATTTCCCGTCTGTATGACGCGACGGAAGGTCGTGTTCTCGTCGGCGGGCACGACGTACGCGACTACGATCTGGAGTCGCTTCGCAATCAGGTTGCCGTAGTGCTCCAGAAGAATGTTCTGTTCTCCGGTACCATCAAGGAAAATCTCCGCTGGGGCGATGAAAACGCAACGGACGAAGATCTGGTGCGCGTGTGCCGCCTTGCGCAGGCAGACGAATTCATTCAGACCTTCCCCGACAAATATGACACCTATATCGAGCAGGGCGGCACAAACGTCTCCGGCGGCCAGAAGCAGCGGCTCTGCATTGCGCGAGCGCTTCTGAAAAAACCGAAGGTCCTGATTCTCGACGACTCGACCTCCGCGGTCGACACGAAGACGGACGCGCTCATCCGCCAGGCGATGCGTGAGGAAATCCCCGACACGACGAAGTTCATCATTGCCCAGCGCATTTCCTCGGTGCAGGACGCCGACCTGATTCTCGTCATGAATAACGGGCGCATCGAGTCCAGCGGCACGCATGAGGAGCTTCTCAAAACCAGTACAATCTACAAAGAGGTCTATGACTCGCAGAACAAGGCAGGAGGTGAAAACCATGGCTAACAGGGTTCCGCACGGAAAGGCTCCCATCGGCGCCGGACGCGGCAAGATGGATTTCAAGGTCCTGAACCGGCTCATGAAGCAGGTTTTCAGCGACTATCCGGTCCATTTGACCATCGTTTTAATCTGCATTGTCTTGTCCGCGCTCATTGGTGTTGCGCCGGCAGCGTATATTGAAACGATCACCCGCTATATTGAAGAGGGCTTGACCTCTGGCTGGGCAGCGATTCTGCCGAAGCTGACAAAGGCGCTCTTTACGATGGCAGCGCTCTATCTTGTCAGCCTGATTCTCACGACGATCTATACCCAGCTCATGGCGCATGTCACGCAGGGCTTTTTGCACAAGACGCGCGTGCGCATGTTCTCGACCATGCAGCGCCTGCCGATCTCCTATTTTGATCAGACGCCGCGCGGCGATATCATGTCGCGTTTCACAAACGATACAGACTCTCTGCGTCAGGTTGTCTCCCAGAGCCTGCCGAACCTTCTGTCCTGCGGTCTGACGGTGCTCGGCGTGCTGTGCATGATGGTCTATTACAGCCTGCCGCTGATGCTCGTCGTCATTCTCGGCATCGTCTGCATGACGCTTGCCACCAAAAATATCGGCGGCAAGTCCGCAAAATACTTTGTCCGCCAGCAGAACTCCCTCGGCAAAGCAGAAGGCTTCATCGAGGAAATGATGAACGGTCAGAAGGTCGTCAAGGTCTTCTGCCACGAGGAAGCGGCAAAGCAGGATTTTGACAAGCTCAACGATCAGCTCTTCCGCGACGCGCGCGAGGCAAACCGCTTTGCAAACATCTTCATGCCGATCATGGGCAATATTGGAAATCTGCTTTACGTCCTTACTGCATTTGCAGGTGGTCTGCTGATCACCTCGAACGGTCTGATTCCGAACCTTTCGATTCAGAACCTCGTCACGTTCGGAACCATCGCCGCTCCCCTGTCCATCTCGGCAGTCGCGTCGTATCTCGGCATGTGCAAGCAGTTTACCGCTAACGTTTCGCAGGTCTCGCAGCAGATGAACGCCGTTGCGATGGCGGTTGCGGGCGCTGGCAGAATCTTTGATCTGCTGGACCAGAAGCCGGAAAGCGACGAAGGAACCGTCACGCTCACGCGCTGCCGCGAGGAAAACGGCACAATCGTCCCCTGCGCCGAGCGCACGGGCAAGTGGGCGTGGCAGCACCAGAAGGACGACGGCACGATGGAGTACCGGCTGCTGCAGGGCGACGTGCGGTTCTTTGACGTGGATTTCGGCTATGTGCCGGATAAGACAGTGCTTCACAATGTCTCGCTTTATGCAAAGCCCGGTCAGAAGCTCGCCTTCGTCGGCGCAACAGGCGCCGGCAAGACGACAATTACGAATCTGATCAATCGCTTCTATGATATTGCCGACGGCAAAATCCGCTACGACGGCATCAACATCAACCACATCAAAAAGGCGGACCTGCGCCACTCTTTGGGCATCGTTTTGCAGGATGTGAACCTCTTCACCGGAACTGTCATGGAGAACATCCGCTATGGAAAGCTTGACGCAACCGATGACGAGTGCATCGCGGCAGCAAAGCTCTCCAACGCGCACGACTTCATCACACGCCTTCCTGAGGGCTACAACACCATGCTCACGTCCAACGGCGCAAACCTCTCGCAGGGTCAGCGGCAGCTTCTTTCCATTGCCAGAGCCGCCGTGGCAGATCCTCCGGTCATGATTCTCGACGAGGCGACTTCCTCCATCGATACCAGAACCGAAGCGCTCGTCCAGCGCGGCATGGACGCTCTGATGAAGGGACGCACCGTCTTTGTCATTGCGCACCGGCTTTCGACCGTCCAGAACTCCGACGCCATCATGGTCCTGGACCATGGCAATATCATTGAACGCGGCACGCACGACGATCTGATCGCCAAGAAGGGCACCTATTACCAGCTCTACACCGGCGCGTTCGAACTCGAATAACGAAACAGCCCGGAGAATCATTTGATTCTCCGGGCTTGCTAGTTTTTGTAGTTTCCTGTAAAATGGAATTGTAAGCAAGCAATCGTCACACAGCAAAGGAGGTATTTTCATAAAACCACAACCGGCGCAGCGGCTGCGCGACATTCTGCTCCTGCTCGGCACACTTGTCATGTTCTCGTCATATCTCTTCGGCGATATGCTGCTGTGGGTCGGCATGGTCATCGCTTTCTCGTCCCTCATTCCACATTTTCTGTTCAACAAATGCCCGCACTGCGGTCATCAACTGCGTCCGTGGACGCAGCGGAACCCCTACTGCCCTTTCTGCGGCAAGCGCGTCGACGGTTGCGACGAGTAACGGCTCAGTAGCCCCAGTCGACGACCTCCCAGCCTGTGCCATCCTGCGCCCGCACCAGATGCCACTGCCAGTCCTTGTATGTGTGGTTCGGGCTGAAGCCGCTTCCCGCAACCGTTTCGTCCGTCCGGAAGCTCGATTCCAGAATCAGAAGTTCCTGCTGGTGCTCCTGCCAATAGCGCATGGTTTCATCCGCATATTTGTTTTCCACATTTGCATCATACCGGAGCTCCAGCAGCGTGCAGCCCGCGAAGCCCTCGGAAAATTTCTGCTCCACCGCGTCAAATGCGGTGCCGATCGATTCTTCCCCATAGAGCGCGGAATAGCCGATAATACGCTCGACATTTGACGTATCCGCTTTTTTGTCTTGCATAGTCAAAATGGCTCCGCCAATCAGAAGCGCCAGTGCAGCAAGTGCCGCCAAAAATGCAGACCTCTTCTTCATTCTGTTTTACACTCCTTCCTCGTCCGCTTCCTGATGCTTTTTATTTACATAATTTCTATTTTCTTGAATTTTGCAACAAAACCCCTGACCCGACGAATTTCACTTCTCCGGGTCTGGGGTATTTGGTTTTCATGCTCAGTCTTTGTTCTTGCGGAGCAGGCAGACAATCGTCGCCGTAATTGCGGCAACTGCCACAACCGCCGCGCAGATGCCGGCAATCATCATGGTCAGGCTGACCTTGTCCTCGTTAAAGGCAGGCAGGTCTTCGAAATCGTCTGCGTCGTTTTTGCAAAAAAACTTTCTCATCATTCTTGCTCCTTTCCATCGTCCGTGGGGGTATTGTTTTCCTCGCCCTCGCCCTTTTCGTCAGCCGGGCGCGGCTGTTTGGTCACAACCACCGCCTCCACGCGGTTGATCGGCGTACCCAATGCGTAAAACTTTTCCTCATAGCCCGTCATAATGCCGACCGGACCGTTGGCATGCAGATCGCGCGTGAGATTGTGAAGCTCCAGATAGCAGCTTTCCATCTCGGGCAGGCTCCACTCGAAGAGCTTGGCGTTGTCGGTCTTGAAATGAATCTGACCGCCGAGCTTTAATACCTTCTTGTATTTTTCCAGAAACGTGTGATACGTCAGACGGCGCTTCGCGTTTTTCTTTCTCGGCCACGGGTCGCAGAAATTGATATAGAGAAGATCAATTTCATCGTCCGCGAAAAATTCATCAATCCGGTCCGCATCCAGCGAGACGAAAAACACATTGTGAAGCCCCATCCGCATTGCGCTTTCCATCGCCAGCACCAGCGCGTCCGGCACCTTTTCAATTGCAATCAGCAGCACATCCGGCTCCTGCGCGGCGGTCTCAACCGTGAATTTTCCCTTACCGCAGCCAACCTCCACCCGAAGCTCCCGGCAGCCGGTCATCAAACTCCGCCAGTTTCCGCGCAGCGCCTCCGGCTCATGAATCCAGACCGGCTCGCACGCCGCCATGCGCGGGGCTAAATTGTTGCGTCTTCTCATTCTCATAGCGTTTTCCTCGCTTGCTTTTCTTATGCAAATCATATCATAAATCCGAGAAAATTACAAGCGCTCTCCCCCCGATCCATCTTAACCCTTGCAATTTGCCCGAAAATCCGTTATAATAGCTACGCTTTTGAAAAACCTCTCCGGGTGTAGCTCAGATGGTAGAGCGCGTGGTTTGGGAGCGTATCGGCATCCATCCGACCTGCCAGAGCCAAAACGCCGGAACCCCTTGACACACGGGCATTTGCGGGTTTTCTTCAATTTCCGGAATCGCCCGAAAATCCGCCTTTGACCACATGGCTGACTACAGACAGCTTAGACTTTCAATTTCATAACCGGGTGTAGCTCAGATGGTAG
>QWCY01000953.1_pt1 | contig 45484 bp, 36 predicted proteins | sample 1972631 | NCBI WGS metagenome assembly QWCY01 (sample SAMN09866696, study PRJNA288562) | Human gut metagenome isolate pre1_stool, whole genome shotgun sequencing... | isolation source: gut | host: Homo sapiens | place: USA: California
CCTATGCGCTGACCGCCACTTTGCGACAAGTCTACCGACTGCCACTCCCTATCTCAGACCCATTCATCCTCTCCCTACCTCAAGTGGGTCGTGAGGGCACTGTCCGCAACTTGCTCCCAGCGTCGCAGCTCACCGCATACTTCAAGAGTGGCTCCATACGAGGCGTGCAAAACTATGCGGGCTACGTCAGCTACAACGGCCACACCTACTGCGTCTCCCTACTCGCCAACGATATGCGCCATCGAGGCAACACCCGTCGCACTATGACGCAAGTACTCAAGGCACTCTTCCCCGACTCTCCTGAGCCAAGAGTCACTAATTCCTAAGAGATTCGCCCCTTCAAAGCGGACTCATCTGAAGACCTCTACATAGGAGCGAGAAGTTTCCAAGGGTGGAAATTTTATTTTCCTCCCTTGGAAATTTATTTTTCCAGGGAGGGAAACTTTTTGGAAACCCTCGCAACAGTCCCATTTTTGCTACCTTTGTGGTAGACATTCGGCGCTAAGCCGTTAATCATCATAAGAACTCTATGAGTACGCAACAATTCAAACGCACTTTGGTCACTACGGCGCTACCTTACGCCAATGGCCCTGTACATATCGGACACCTCGCAGGGGTTTACGTTCCTGCCGACATATACGTTCGCTACAAGCGTATGAAGGGCGACGAGGTCCTCTTCATCGGCGGTAGCGATGAGCACGGAGTACCTATCGCTATCAAGGCAAAAGCGGAGGGTGTCTCTCCCCAAGTGATTGTGGACCGCTACCATACATTGATCAAAGAGTCGTTCGCTCGTCTAGGCATCGACTTCGACATCTACTCGCGCACTACCTCTGAGACACACGAGGAGACGGCGAGCGCATTCTTTACCAAGCTCTACGAGTCGGGCAAGCTGATCGAGCAGACCTCAGAGCAGTACTACGACCCTGAGGCTAAGCAGTTTCTCGCAGACCGCTACATCACGGGTACCTGTCCGCATTGCCACAATGAGCGCGCCTACGGCGACCAATGCGAGGCGTGCGGCACCTCCCTCTCAGCGACCGATCTGATCGACCCGCACAGTGCAATCTCAGGAGCTAAGCCAGAGCTACGAGAGACGAAGCACTGGTACCTGCCACTGGGCGACTACGAGAACTTCCTCCGCGAGTGGATCCTCGAGGGGCACAAGGAGTGGAAGCCCAACGTCTACGGTCAGTGCAAGAGCTGGCTGGATCTAGGACTACAGCCACGTGCCGTAACGCGTGACCTAGACTGGGGCATCCCCGTACCGCTCCAAGGTGCTGAGGGCAAGGTGCTCTACGTATGGTTTGATGCGCCTATCGGCTACATATCCAATACGAAGGAGCTACTCCCCGACAGCTGGCGTACCTGGTGGTGCGACCCTGAGACCCGTATGATCCACTTCATCGGCAAGGACAACATCGTCTTCCACTGTATCATCTTCCCCGCTATGCTACGGGCGGAGGGTTCGTTTAACCTGCCAGACAATGTACCCGCCAACGAGTTCCTCAACCTCGAGGGCGACAAGATCTCGACCAGTCGCAACTGGGCGATCTGGCTTCACGAGTACCTCGACGAGATGCCTGGCAAGGAGGATGTACTGCGCTACGTCTTAACGGCCAATGCGCCTGAGACCAAGGACAATGACTTCACATGGCGGGACTACCAAGCTCGCAACAATAATGAGTTGGTCGCTATCTACGGTAACTTCGTGAACCGCGCCTTGGTGCTGACGCACAAGTACTTCGACGGCAAGGTACCTCCACTGGGTCATCTCACGGAGGTCGACGAAGAGATGCTCCGAGAGGTGGCTACCATACCAGCAGCGCTAGATGATCAGCTGGAGCACTTCCACTTTAGAGAGGCGCTCAAGACCGCTATGCAGCTGGCTCGAATCGGCAATAAGTACCTCGCTGACACAGAGCCGTGGAAAGTGATCAAGAGCGACCCCGACCGTGTCGCTACAATCCTGCACTTAGCTTTGCAGCTGGTGGGCAACCTGACGATTGCTTTTGCGCCCTTTACTCCCTTCTCGACACGTCGACTCCTCGCTATGCTACAAGTCGAGGAGGGTGGCTTTGCTTTCTCCCGCTTTGGCGCTACAGATCTACTTCCCGAGGGACATCAGCTGGGCAAGCCCGAGCTGCTCTTTGAGAAGATTGAGGACGAAGTGATCCAAGCACAGCTCGACAAGCTCGCAGCGATCAAGAAGCTCAACGAGGAGCAGAGCCGTCACCCCGAGGCTCTCCTGGAGGATGTGCCGTTTGACACATTTATCAAGAGCGATATGCGTGCGGGACGTATCCTAGCTTGCGAGAAGGTACCCAAGGCGGACAAGCTCCTACGCTTCTCCATCGATGATGGTATGGGCGGGCGAACGATCGTCTCGGGCATCGCTCAGTACTACAAGCCGGAGGAGTTGGTCGGCAAGACCGTTGCCTTCGTTGCCAATCTGCCTGTACGTAAGATACGGGGCGTCGAGTCGCAAGGTATGATCCTCTCGGTCGAGGACTACAAGACGGGACAGCTACAGGTGGTCACACTGCCTGACACGATAGCTCCTGGCAGCAAACTGGTCTAGCCCCACAGCGGCATGCGCATCCCTCTAGTCAACCTCCCAAAAGAACATAGTCCCTACCAAGCTGAGCTTGATAGGGGCATCAGGAGAGTTGTCGCCTCGGGTGGCTACATTGGCGGTGAGGAGGTGCGTGCCTTTGAGGAGGAGCTGGCGAACTATCTAGGGCTAGAGCCGTGGAGTGTCATCAGCTGTGGCAACGGGAGCGATGCGCTCCTGCTCGCTCTAGCTGCGCTAGATATGCCCCGTGGTGGCGAGGTAATCATCGCCACGCACAACTATGTGGCGGCTGCCGAGGCGGTCTGTCATCTAGGACTCCGACCTGTCTGGGCTGACGTGATACCCTCGCCAAGTAGCGAGGGGCGTGTCTCCTTTCAGATGAATGGCTCGCTAGACTATCTGGAGTCTCTTCGCACTCCTCGCACGGTGGCACTCATAGCGGTCAATATGTATGGTATGCCCTGCCCCGCAGTAGAGCTGGCGCACTTCTGCAAGCTTCACCAGATCCCGTGGATTGAGGACAATGCACAGGGGATGGGTGGCATAGGCGAGATAGCTTCAGGAGTTACCGCTCCGCTAGGCACACGAGCTACGATCGGCACGACGAGCTTCTTTCCGACCAAGCCGCTAGGCTGTATGGGCGATGGGGGCGCTGCTTTCGTACCGCATGACCAGCAGCTGGCGGAGCGTTTGCGCCAACTGGCCAACCACGGTCAGCACACACGCTATCAGTACGAGCGGTGTGGCTACAACAGTCGTCTAGACGCGCTCCAAGCAGCCGTGCTACGGGTTAAGCTACGTCACCTAGACGAGGCAAACCGACGACGTAGCGCACTAGCCGACCTTTACGATGGACTACTGGCGAACCTCCCGATGGTGAAACGTCCGTGGCGTAGCGAGGGCTTGCCCGAGGCGCTCTACCTCTACACAATCTGCGTACCCTCTGACAAGCGAGACGGACTACTCGACGAATTGCGCTCCGCAGGCATCGACGCACGAGTCTACTACCCGCAGATGCTTCACCAGATAGCGGCCTACAACGCTAGCTCGTCTGAGGCTTCCTGCCCCGTAGCGGAGGAGCTCCAGAAGACAATGCTCTCGCTACCAATAGCCCCGACGACCTTCCACATACTGGCTGCAGAGATCTGCGATCGGATCAGACAATTTCTACTATAAAAGCTTCCCTTCCCCACTATGACAGCAAAGCACAACGACCTAGCGACCTCCTCTCCTACGCCACTCCACAGCCCGCTTCGCTGGGTAGTCGTGGGGTGCGGACACATCGGGCGCCGACATATGGAGCATATCTCAAAGCATCCGCAGACGCAGTTGGTCGGAATGGTCGACATATTGCCCGCTGCGGAGTGTGGCGCTGCACAGTATGCTGAGGTTCCCTTTTACTCAAGCGTGGAGGAGCTGCTGGAGCGTGGAGGAGACACCTTTGATGTGGCATCGATCTGCGTCCCCAACGGGCTGCACTACCCTATTGCGCTAGAGCTAATCAAAGCGGGCAAGTCACTTCTCATCGAGAAGCCCGCCGTACTACACCCCGACGAGGGCGAGGAGCTGATCGCCCTAGCGAAAGCGCACGGCTGTCACCTATATAGTGTCTTGCAAAACCGCTTCACGCCTGTCTCAGCTTGGCTCCATCAGGTGATCGAGGAGAAGCGACTCGGCAAGCTTTACCAGATCGAGCTGCAGTGTCTCTGGAATCGTGACGAACGCTACTACCTGCCTCGTCGCTGGCATGGCGACCTCAAGCTAGATGGTGGGACGCTCTTCACGCAGTACTCACACTTCCTCGATCTACTGATCTGGTGCTTCGGCATGCCTAAGGTGCAGGGCGGGAGCTTCTACAATTACAATCACCAGACGATGGTAGACTTTGAGGACTCGGGCGTGGTGCAGCTCACCTTCCCGCAAGACACGACGGGACTGCTGACCTACTCGACAGCGGTCTACGGGACCAACTGCGGGGTGCGCCTCACGGTGCTTGGCGAGCGTGGGTGTATCGTCCTCGATGGTCCCTTTATGAACAAGCTAACGCACTGCGTCATCGACGGCTACGACCGCCCCGACCTAGGTGAGAGCGAGCCAGGCAATGCCTACGGAGCCTACAGTGGCTCGGCACAAAACCATCACTTCGTCATTGACCACACGGCACGCGCTCTGCTGGGAGACCCGACCGCTCAGGCGGTGGAGATAGAGGATGCCCTGCGTGTCGTGCGCCTCATTCGCAACATCTACCAGCACAACCCTTACCTCTCCTAAGAAAGCCCTTCACGTTATGATCAAACTTCAGCATCGCACCTTACTCTATTGTTTTGCTACCCTTCTGCTGTTAGGGAGCTTCGCCAGTTGCAAGCAGGCAGAGCGGGAGACGCACACGCTGCGTATCCTACATACGACTGATGTACACGGCAACATACTAGGCTATGACTTCGTTCAGGACAGCTCTACCCCTAGCGGGCTGGGACGTGTCTCTACTTATGTGACTCAGGTGAGAAGTGACTACCCGACGAGTACGTTGCTCTTCGACGGAGGCGATGTGCTACAAGGCAATGCGGCGGTCTACTACTCCAACTTCGTCGACACCGTGCGTACGCACTTCATCTCTGACGCTATGACGCTGCTGGGCTATGATGCAGCCGTCGTGGGGAACCATGACCTAGAGGCTACGCCGAGCGTCTACCACCGCTGGCAACGCGATATGGCGACACCTCTGCTAGCCGCCAACATCGTACACAGCGATGGACCTCTCAAGGGCAAGCCTTACTACTCGCCCTACAGCGTACACACGGTCGACGGGGTCAAGGTTGCTGTTCTCGGGCTGATCACTCCATCCGTTCCAGAGTGGATTCCCCAGTCCTCTTATGAGGGAATGACCTCTGCTAGTCCGATCGCTACTGCTCATGTGTGGATTCCTACGATCCAGGAGCATGTCCATCCCGACCTGCTCATAGTCCTGATGCACTCGGGACTAGGCGACTCGGAGGGAGGTGAGAACTTTGCTATGCAGTTGGCAAACAGTGTCTCTGGTATCGATCTGATCCTCTACGGACACGATCATCAGGCTAATCAGACGACCGTGCAGAGCCCGTCAGGCTCTCCCGTCTTGCTAATCAATCCTGGGAGCCATGCGAGAAACGTGGCGGACGTGACGGTCTCCATCACCAAGCAACGCGACAAAGTGATCGACAAACAGATCCAGGGAGAGATCGTCTCAATGGCTTCCGTACCAGTAGACTCCGCTTTCGTCAGTTACTTCTCGGGCTTTGCCGACACGGTGCGTAGCTTTATCGCTGAGCCTATCACACGACTCACAGAGCCACTAGTAGGTGTGGACGCACTCTTCGGGCCCTCCGCTTATATCTCTTTGCTTCACCAGCTACAGCTAGACTTGAGCGGGGCAGACATCTCCTTCTCCGCACCGCATCGTCTCTCCCTGTCACAGCCTGCTGACACGCTACGGGTACGAGACTTCTTCGACATCTATCCCTACGAGAACCACCTCTACACGCTGCGCCTATCAGGGCAAGAGATCAAGGACTACTTAGAGTACTCTTACGGCTTGTGGTGCGGTCCCGATGCCAGCACGGGCGAGCATCTGCTCTATCTGAAGGATCAAGCTGACGAGCAACGCTTCCCAACGGTCAAGCCGACCTTCAACTTCAGCGCAGCTGCCGGCATCGACTACACGGTGGATCTGCGCAAAGCTCAAGGCGAGCGGATCTCCATCGAGCGCCTATCTGACGGACGCCCCTTCTCGGCCGACAGCGTCTACACGGTGGCGGTCAACTCTTACCGAGCTATCGGTGGCGGTGGGCATCTGACGCAAGGAGCGGGACTTTCGCCCGAAGAGTTGCGCCAGCGTGTCGTTTGGGTTTCGCCTTACGACCTGCGCTATCACCTCATCGAGTGGGCAAAGGCGCACCAGCCGCTCACACCGCCTCGCTACAACAACTGGGTCTTCATCCCTAAAGAGCAAGCTGCGCCAGCGATCGCCCGCGATCGTCGCATCATCGAGGAGAGCCTTAATAAGTAAAGAGGGCGAGACCCAATGCCACCGCCTGACCCTCAACTAGACTATGACTTGGGTTGACCTCCTGCTCCTACTGATCTTAGCTGGTGGTATCACCACCTTCGGCCGTAAGCGACTGCGCAAGCACAACCCCGTCTACAAAGGCATAGAGCGTGACTTCGCCTCGCATTGTGCGCTCAGCATCGAGGAGTCCCCGCTCCTGCAGCTCAGCACGACGCCCGAAGGAGCCATACCCCGTTACCTAGTGGTAGACACCGAGACCGTACGCTACCTGCACGACACGCTCGACGAGACACAGCTCTCCGCCATCGACACACCCCTCCTAGCGAGTCTCTCGTGGCTCCTCCTAGACGAAGAGCTACGTGTCGTACGGAGCGAAGACCATCTACTGCTCAGTGGCGTGCCGATCACGAGCGAAGCAACCGACTACCACCAGCTGACGACCGAGTTTGTCGCGGGGCATGGCGAGCCACCCCAAGCCGTATTAGAGCTATTCCTCAGAGATCTAGAGACTACGCAGATGATCGTGGGGCACAGCCTCGCCTTTCACTTAGCTATCCTAGCACACGACCTGCAGCACTACCAGTTGCCCAGTGAGAGCCTGCGGTCCAAGCGACGCTTCTGCACTATGCGCCAAGGCATCAACTACCTCATCTCGCACTACCAAGCCGATCCTCTACAGACACGCATCAGCCTAGAAACGCTTTACAGCAAGCTCCTGTGGGGTCGCGAGAACATAGAGATCATCTACCAGCTCAAGTCTCGCCACGACGTGGTCCTCGCCACGCACTGCTTCATCAAGCTTTACAAGGATCCAACCAGTGCAGCCGACTCGTGACCATGCAACAGGTGAACAAGCGTCATCACAACGCCCATCACAATGAAAAGAAGCGAGATCCCCACATTGAGCCACTTGCGCCACCGCTGCATACCGCCAGCGAATCGCGCTAAGCGACTCAACCCCATACGTATCAGCCCATAGACAGGATAAGCGACACTACCCGTTAGGAGGGCAAAGAGTCCCAGATAGAGCAACCCCACAGCGCCCCCCGCCTGAGCCGTCATAGGCACCAACATACCGAAGTAGATCAGTCCCGTAGCAGGACAGAAAAAGAGAGCCGAGCTAAAGCCTAGCCAGAGGGCCCGCCAGCTCCACGCACCCTGTCGCTCTAGCGGTTGCCTTTGTTCTAGATCATACTCCTCCGCTTGATGCGTCGGCTCCTCGTTCTGGTGGTTATGATGGTCGTGATGGTCAAGACGACCGAACAGCCATAGCAGCACTCCCAATAGAATAATCAGCGGTCCCAGCCAATGCTCCAAGCCATACAGGATCTGCTCCTGTAGCTGGAGCGTCTGAATGCTCGTACGCAAGAGCCAAGCCGAGAGCAGTCCGAGCGAGAAGTAGAGCAGCGCACGTCCTAGTGCATAGAGCGTAGCGATCCACCACCCCTGCCGTCTACTCGTCTGCCGCCCCGTCAAGAAGAGCAGTGAGGAGACCACCGTCGCCAGTGGACACGGATTGATCGCCACAAGGAGCGCCATCACCACCACCGCCACAAAAGGCGTTGAACCCGAGACTAGAGCTAAGAGATCGGACTGCATAACGAAACAGATTACTTGGTCAGAGTATCTTAGCGCACCACGATCTTGCCCGAAGTGTAGGCTGGCACCGAGTCACCCTGCGTCATCCGCAAGCGGTAGATGTAAAGCCCCGGCAGCAAGGCGCCACCCGACTGTAGCTTAGGCTCCCAGCGTATCAGCGCCGGCGTATCATAGCCAGAGCGCGCCACCATCTGTGGTGAGAGCGCAACGAGTGCACCACGATAGTCGTATAGCTCGATAGTCACATCGACCTCCACGCCTGGCGCATTGTTGTACACCTCCACAATCAGTGGATCATCAGCCGTCAAGACCCCAGGACGAGCACGACTCTCAACCACCGTCGGCGCTTGACCAGCACGCACACGGAAGGCAAAGCTCTGCTCCGTCACATTGTTGCACACGTCCCACACCGTAAAGGTCGCTGTATGATCGCCATCGGGCAGCTCAGGTAGCAGGTAAAGCACCCGTCCCACACCCGCCTCCATCTCAGAGGCAGTGTAGCTGCTGTTGAGGTTAAAGGTCAAGTCCTCACGACCGTCCACTACCAGCGTCATATTGTGCCCTACGCCCGTTCCCGAAAGGTTGATCCCTGAGGCATCAGCCAGCGTGGCAACGAAGAGTGGCGTCGAGCCGATTGGGTTCTCCATCGAGAAGTTTGGATGACCTAGGTAGAGCTCTCGTATCTCTGGCGGTATCGTATCGACCACGCTGTGCTGCCCTACTCCTGGCTTGACACAGATCGCATGGCTCACGCCCATCGCTTCGTATGGCTCGCCACCCTTCGCATCACTGTAAGCATAGAGGTTGATCTTGCCATTGCCCCCGCTATAAGGGAGGTCTTTAGGCACCACAAAGGAGAAGTCAAAGTGTCCCTCCTTTACCTCAGCGATACCCGCATAAAGCATCCCTGGGTAGTCCTCAAAAGAGGTAATCTTCTCAGGATCCTTGCCGGGAGCATTGTCAATGTGCGTCTTGACTTGAGCCTTAGCGTCAAAGACCGTCACAAAGAGCCGACCCGTGAAGTCACCCTGCACGACCCCCTGACTGTTCGCCACATAGCCCCGCACCTGGACACTATCCATTGCGTGGAGCGCCACCGCCTCCCCCTCCGAGAGGTTGTCAAGCGAGACACCCGCTAGCTCCGTGATAACCGTCTCGTAGGCTGGCATACGAAGGCGCAGAGCTGGGTCACCAAGCAGGAAGAAGTTCAACTTATTCGTCTTATCGACTCTTATCAACTCATTCTTCGCATCACGCATCACGACCCCCATAGGACGGAGGAAGCCATCCTCTTGAGGTGTGAAGAGACTCTCATGCAGCGCTCTATTCATATGCTCATTAGCCACATCCATCACCACGCGCGTAGTCGTGTAGAGTGCGATAGCCCCACTAGTCGGATTGAGCATAGCCGACTCCCCAGCCGAGGTCTGCGGGTGGTCGTAGTTGGTAAAGTCACAAGTCGCCGTGATCCACACCGGCAGGTGGGGATAGTCAAAGCGCACAATATCCGCCTGCGTCAAGATCTGCTCATCGCTCCACGCTGCGGGGCCTCCGTGTCCCGTATAGTCTAAGAGGAGCAACCCCTTCTGTAGCTCGTCCATCAGTTTGCGGCGTGCCTCCGGCACCGAGGTACGCCCGCCCACATTTTTGTGTGCGTAGGCATCCATATAGACTTTAGAGACGATCAACTCTGGCTGCAACCGCTCCATAAGCTGGGCAATGCCGTCCGCTTGTCCTAGGTGCGAATAACCATCCATATTGTCCGCTACATAGCAAGCACGCGTACGCCATACCCCTGGCACCTGCTCGCTATCGTAGCGGATTATTTTATCCACTACCGCCTCAGCCTCCGCTAGAGTCCGTATAGGCAGACGACCGATACCCACCGAGAGCGTCTGCGCTCCGATACCGACACCACGTTGACCCTCCGAGAGGAGACCAAAGTAGTCATCCGTCGAGTAGCTGTAGATATTGGTCGAGTTCTCTCCTTGATAGGTCAGCAAGAACTCCGTCAGCTGAAAGTCCCGTGCTCTCCAGTCTTGCGATACCTTACGATTGTCGTAGGCGCCATCGCCCATAAGGAGCAGCAACGGGTGATAGCTACCCGCACCATGCTCCGCTTCGTAGCGCTGCTTATAGTTCCACAGCATCAAGCGATAAGCCGTTGCATCAGGTGTACCGCCATTGTATTCATCAAAAAGCTCTTGCTGCGTCACCACCTGCACCCGTAGCCCCGAGTGCTCTCTGTGGTAAGTTGCCAAGCGCTCCGCTGCGGGGCGCAAAGCCTCCGTCGTAATCATCAGATAGTCCGGCACCGTGTCTAGACGCACCCCACTGTGAGAAAGTGCCACCACCTGCTCCACAGGGTAAGCATCTGTCAGGGCAAAGAGCGTGTACTCCACAGGCCTCCCTGCTCCGTCAGTCACCGCTCCCGTAAAGGTCAAGGCACCACCCTGCTCCGCCACGGGCAAGCTCATCACCTGCCCCCCGGCAGTACGTACCCACAGTTGCAGCGCACCAGCAGAGCCTGTCACCCCGATACGATGCTCTGCGATAGCTCCTGGGGTTGCAGAGAAATTGCGAAAGGCTAACTGCCCCTTGCCCCCATACTGCAAAGCGACTGGTGCCACCAATGTCACATAGTCTAGATAAGTAGGTCTTCCCGCTGGCGACACTTGCAGCTGCACCTCCACGCTCTGAGCCTCAGAGGTAAGGTGGGTAGCAAAGCGCTTAGCGTGATAGATCCCCGCCAGATAGGTACTCGTGGAGCCATCCTCACTCCTCTTGATAATATCTTTGTACGTCTCACCTCCTAGTTGCGCTGTCAGCTCCAGCGTCTCTTTTTTAGCTGGCAACCCCACATAAGCCACGCCTAGTTGTCCCTCGGCTGCTGGCACCAGTGGCGTCGGTAACGAGAGCGACACCGAGAGCGGATGCCCCCCGATAGGCTCACCAAAGAGCTTACGTCCCGAGGCACGCAGCGAGTGGCGATCCTCCTCATGTACCACATGCGCCAAGAAGCTCGTCCGCACAGTCGTCTCCGTAGCCTGCTGCGCTCCCTGTGGCACCACGATGCTCTGTGCCGGTAGATCCGTGCGATCGGTCGCTAGGTAGTACCCCTTATTGCTGTAGATATTTTGCTGGTGGCGGAAGGTCTGCTGCGACAGCTCTGGGATCCATTCGGTCGTACCCGTAGCGTAAAAGTAAACCGCCTCATCAGCCACATAGATGGGGACAGGCGTGAGCTGCAAACTATTATCCTCTAGCACCTCGCTGAGCATCGCTCCGCCCCGCCCGAAGAGACGAACCTCGGCTGGGTTCGCAATGCCCGCCTCGCGCAGTGCCGCAAAGGTCACTTTATGCACACCCGTACGTGTCACCGAGAAACGCGCCCAGTGTCCCTCACGGAGCGGTGCGTAGTCTGCGGACTGCGCCTCTAGCCCCAGCAAAGCCGTAAGCAGCGTGACCAGTAGCAGGCAGATAGGTTTGTATATATATAGGAGTCTATGTCTCATAAGCATTCTAATAACGTGGGTATAGCTACTTATAGTATATCCATAGCCGTGACCGACAGTGCAAATATACCACAATCTTCCCTTTGGTATCGATCTCCCCGCCATATCACGACTTTGCAAATATCGCACAATCGTAGCTTACGCACCTTGTAGCTCGATTTCGCAAGTCGAGTAGCTAAAGCTTATTTTGAGGAAGCTAGAAGAGCATCTTGAGTAAAATATTTTTTTACTACCTTAGCCATTGGAAGTAAAGGCGGAGTACATAGCTTTCCATAACTAAGAAGGCTCCTACCCTACCCTCTAGCACTAGACAATTCACCTATATACAATATCAATCGTATGAAACAGTATTACTTGTCGCTTTTCGTAGCGCTATCTCTCCTCTATAGCCTACAGCCAGCTTGGGGACAGCAAACTAATCCGCCTACGCACCTACGCATCTATCAGCAAAGTCAGGTCACTGAGATGCCTCTAGATCAGATCGACAGCATTCGCTTCGAGCTGGTCAAGGAGACCCCTGCAAGACCAATGATGGGTATAGAGTATGTGGCGGAGTATAATGTAGGTAAGGAGGCAGGAACTTTTGCCACTAGCCAGAGCAATGATGCGTCGGGCTACTATGCTTTTGACGAGGTAGGCACTGTATGCCCTGCAGGTTATCATACGCCCACTCGGTATGAAGCAGCTGTGCTGATGCCGTCATTTGGCCCCAAGTATGAGATTTACATAATGTTTGGCACTAACAAGTCCTACACAGATGTCCCAGAGGCCATACAGGTGGGTAGTGTCAAGGCTTCTTACCTCTCAGACTATAAGTCCATAAAGGGGAGCAAGGTGAGCTATGCCCTACGCTTCAAGCGAGGGACTACAGAGATGCATCCAGACTTCCCAGTAGCAACGGAGAATAGTCTCCTAGCGGCATATCGCTATGAGGTAGTCGGGCAGCATCAGATAGGGAGTCTAGATGCACATCTTAAGATTACCGTCCGTTACCTTGGTAGCGACTATACGGGGACTATCGATGACATTGCAACGGAAGAGTTTTGGAGCAAAGACGATCAAGATGATGTCATCCGGATCCTACCGTCAGCTGTATACTATCACCCACAGAAGCACGCAGAGGTTATGGGAGCTGGCGCTTTTTACTGGACTAGTAGCCCACACGAAGAGCAGACTGGTTTCGTGTGGACGATCGCTTATATTCCTCAGATGGCCTATATAAGCTACAACTCCAATCTGTTCAAATTCGGAATACGTCCCTTTAAGGATGTCGAGTAAGAGGTACTATCACGATACGCTGACTATATGAAAGCACTAGTATCTCGTCGTAGCATCTTATTGATGCTACTACTCTCTCTCTTGACGCAGGGAGCGTGGGCAGATCGCTTTGTAGCAATTACGACAGCACCTATAGGGAGTAAGCTAAAGCTAACACTCTCTGGGTCTGACATTACAATAAATGGTCTCAAGGGAAAGATTGTGTATGACAAAGAGTCTACCTATGAGGTGACGGCTCAGACCTTTGCCATAGAGGGCAAACTCAGCCAAGTCTATTGCTATGGGTGTAATATCACCTCTATCGATCTCTCACAGTGTCCAAAGCTTGAGGGATTAGGCTGTCAGGGAAATCAACTCACCTCATTGGACTTGACTGCCTGCAAGTCGCTTATGTTGCTCTTTTGCGAGAGCAATCCACTGAAGCGACTCGATGTCTCTCCTTGCCCTCAACTCGGTAGACTCAACTGCGTACAGTGCGATCTCGAAGAGCTTATTATGACAGGCTGTAAAGAGATCTTTGAGATCTCATGCTATCAAAACAGATTAAAGTCGATAGACTTGACTGGACTCAGCAATCTAAGATGGCTGTACTGCTTTGAGAATAAACTTACTGAGATTGACACCTCACCATGTCCGCTACTCATTAAGGTCCTCTGCGAGTACAATCAGATTACTAAGCTAGACTTCTCCAGCAATCCTGAACTCGACGAGGTCGCTTGTCAGGGGAATAATCTTCAAGGCGCTACTCTTACGACCATCTGTCAGACGCTTCCAGATCGTACGGCTATGGATCATCGTGGCATCTTTATGGTTGTCGACACTAAAGAGGCTAAGGATACCAACGTCTGTACCGTGGAGCAGGTCGCCCTCCTCAAGAAGTTGGGTTGGGATGCTATGGACTCTCGTGGCGGAGCTAACGGGGGCTTTGGCGTACCTTACGAAGGGTCTCAAGATAATGCTGTGATGCGCCCCGATGTGACACTAAGTCTGCCACAGCTCTCGCTATACGACCGAGAGCTAGTCATAGACCAAGTGCCTCTAGGAGCCACGATAACCATCTTCGATCTACAGGGTGCCTGCCACTACCAGCGTAGCGGTATACCCTCTACACGATTTGCTATCTCTACAGAGGGGTGGCTACGTGGACACTACCTCCTCTCCGTCTCAGGTTGTGACGGACAGCTCTTTTCTCTCTAACAATCCAAAACCATACTACAATGTCATACAACTATTACCATACAAATATCTGGCGCCTTATGGCTGGACTAGTCATCACGCTATGCGGAGCTACCTCGATGAGTCTACGAGCTCAGGAGCAGCAGGTTATCACCATACAGACGAAGTTCAACATCGGAGACTCTGTCTATATGAAGGTCGTCTCTAAAGATGCCGTAGAGGTGCAAGCCACGGGACTATCCTCTCCTATCCTCGAGCAGGACTGGAGGAAGTATGCGTTGACTGATCAGACTGTAACAATCACAGGCCCTGTCAAGTACCTAGCGACCTTTAAGAATGGGGTGACGGACATCACGTTTGACCACGCTAATTATCTCGACCGCATCGACTGCGAGGAGAATGAGCTTACCCATCTAGACTTTAGCAATGCGCCTCAACTGACGATGATCTTCTGCCATAAGAACCAACTGACCTCTCTCGACATCTCAAAGTGCGAGAAGCTTACTTGGGTTAACTGCTCAGAGAATAAGCTATCTAAGATCGACCTGGCAAATAACTCAGCACTCAAACAGTTCGTCTGCTCCGAAAATCCTCTTACCGAGTTCAACACTTCGGGAGCGACAGCTCTAAAGGCTCTAGAGTGTACGAACTGTGGTCTGACTTCGCTCGACTTATCGGCCAATAAGCAACTACAAGGAGTGAGCTGTGGCTACAATCAGCTCACGAAGTTGATTACGACTGGATGCACCAAGCTCAACACCATCTATTGCGAGCGCAATAAACTCCAAAGTCTAGACCTCTCCACCTTGACAGCTCTCCAGATTCTTAAGTGTTACCTCAATGAGATCACTGCCCTAGACTTCTCCGCCTGCCCATCGGCTCATAAGCTTTACCTAGAGAATAACAAAATATCTAAGGAGCAGATGCTAGCTCTAGCCAAGTCTCTACCTACTGCTAACGCTAGTGCCGACAAGCCGGCTCAAATAGCCGTATATGATGAGACCTATCCTCTAGAGGAGAATGTCTGTAGCAAGGATGCTGTTCAAGTCGCTCGAGATAAAAATTGGACTGTACTCTACTACACGAATGATAGGAAGTACGCTCCCTACAGCGGAGCTGATGCCCAGAGTATAGATCAGCTAGAGCTGTCAAGCAAGCCTATCGTCTATCCGACTATCACCTCAGAGACCCTCTACCTGACAGATCCGAGTATCTCTAGCGTTGCTTGCTATACGATGGCTGGAGAGCTACTCTTTACTATCTCATCTCCAGGGAACACGCTAGATGTGTCACACCTCCTCGAGGGAGCTTACATCTTACAAGCTGGCGACCTAGTGACACGCTTTGAGATACGTAGATAAGGTAGTCATAAGGAACTGTCAAGACGACCTTCCTACTCTATTCGGTCAAGCCACCGCACTTTTCATTTAGGCGGTGCTGGGATAGCCACGTGGCAAATGTCAAACAGCCACGTGGCTATTTTTTATTCTCCACGTGGGCGAGAAATAAAACTTCGGAGGAATCAAATGAAACTTCGGAGGAAATGATTCGCGCCTACGTGGAGAATTTTCTTTTTCCACGTGGCGGTTTGAGATTTTCCACGTGGAGAAGCGTTGATTCTAGCTTATGAAGGCTGTGGGAACTGGCGAGAGTTGCGATCTTGGTACTATCCGCTGCAACATTTTGACGACTCACTCGTCTTAATGGTGTACGACGCTCTTATGGATTGTTGATCCGAGCGTAGTTAGTTATACATTGAGTTAGTTTTTAGTTTACAGTGATTACAATGGATGGAGCCACTTTCATACAGACCTACGTCCCCCTACGGCCGACGATCCTACAGGTCTGTATGGCTCTCCTATCCAACGAGATGGAGGCTGAGGATGTGACCCAAGAGGTGCTCATCAAGCTCTGGGAGCAACGAGACCATCTGGAGGAGGTCGCCTCACCGAAGGCTTACGCCATCCGCATCGCTCGCAACAAATGCATCGATACGCTACGGGCACCCGCACAGCGTCTGCGCAATGCCGAGGAGCCTACGGAGCTAGAGATGCCTCTAGTCACAGCGACACCCCAAGAGCAGCTCATTGCCAAGGAGCAGCTAGCACGCATCGATGACTGGGTCGCTACGCTCCCCGAGCAGCAGCAAGAGGTGTGGCGACTACGACAGGAGATGATGCTGACCAACGATGAGACGGCACAGCATATGGGACTCAAGGAGGTGACCGTTCGATCGATGATCTCACGACTGCGCAAAGAGGCGAGAGCTCTCTTTGCTGATATGAAAGCCTAATCTCGAGTACCTCACTATTTATAGACTACACAAGCCACTATGATACATTCATCACACGATATAGAGCAACTATTGGAGCGTTACTACGACGGATTGTCCACGCCCGATGAGGAGTTTGTCCTCTACCTAGCACTCCTTCAGGAGGAGCCTGGCTCACCATACTATGCCGATCGTATGCTCCTAGAGGCTACACTGCAGCGTGCTGCCTCGCAGACGAAGAGCGCAGAGGCGGAGCCATCCCTTTCCTATCAGACCACTCCACGGTGGAAGGTGTGGGTGCGTAAGTATGCAGCTGTCGCTGCCGTACTGATCGTGGGCGGTGTAGGGGTATCCTTCTTCCAGTGGGGGCGCAACAGCCGACAGGCGGAGCTGTCCCTACGCAATGGTCAGCCCATACCGCAGGAGCAGGTCAATGAGTATACGCTCGCAGCGCTCTCCAAGCTAGGAGATTGTATGGAGCTATGCTCTGAGCAAAACGAGGAGATAGACCAAATCTTCGGTCGCCTGCAGGACTCTTACCAAAGTTCGATGGAGAAGATCCCCTTTGTCACAGAGGGTGGGTGGATCCTGACGGGCAATTGATTTCATCTATGACTGCAACAATCTGCCCTCTCAAACGACTTATATATAGAATCTCTGATACAGACACACACAGATTATGAAAGCATATATTAATCATCTCTCACGCCTGAGCATCATCACCCTATCGATGCTACTCTTGATGGGGCTGCCAGCAGTGGCGCAGCGTGGCGCAGCTCGTACACGTATCAATACGTCTAGGCTGATGGAGATCAAAAACGTGGATGTCATCTATATATCCCCTGCAATGCTCCAAAGCGTACCCAAGGCGAGCCTTAAGATAGACGGTGCTGACGCTATGTCGGGTGTTATGGACGGCATCACTTCGATACACATCTACACCTCTTCCGACCGCAAGGCGATACAAGAGCTTCGTCGCACCTTTGCCCCTATTACAGAGCTACGTCACTCAGACCTCGAGCAGCTGATGTATATCAAGGACGATAACGGGATCGTCAACTTGATCGGACAGCTACAAGGAGACAATGCCTCCGAGCTATATATGATCGTCACTGGCGATGACGAGTACACGGTGATCAACTTCTCGGGAAGCTTCTCCCGCCGAGAACTGGAGAAAGCGGTGACCCAAGATAACAATCGCAAGCGCAAGAAGTGACTCTAGTCTCTTGCTCACCTAGACCCATTCTACTTAACCTTTCAATAAGTACCTACAAACGGGCTACACGTTATTGTAGCATCTTGCGGAGCGCGACCATACGTGAGTACCGTACACGTTCCATACACGGAGAGCCCAAGAGGCACCGTGTGGCAAGACTGTTTTGTGATTAGTTTTAGTTGTAAATTGAACAGAAGCGACGAGAGGGAGCCCCACGACGGGGACTCCCTCTCTTGCTATTTGTATCTATTTAGGTCTCTCGCTACTCTGTGCGCTCCAGCAGCACCACATACTCTACGTGATGCGTATGGGGAAACATATCGACAGCGCAAGCTCGCACCGCCCGGTACTGACCCTCAGCCGTAAGAAGCGCTAAGTCTCGTGCCTGGGTCGCAGGGTTGCAACTGACATAGACGATGCGCTGTGGAGCCGCCCGCAGGATTACCTCTACGACGGGGGCATCCATACCAGCTCGTGGCGGGTCGGTCACCAGGACCTCGGGACGACCATGTGCTGCGACGAAGTCATCGGTCAGGATCGCCTTCATATCGCCTGCGTAGAAGGAGGCGTTCGTGATCCCGTTTTGATCTCTATTGACAAAGGCATCTTCGACAGCCTCTGGTACATACTCGATCCCGATGACGGAGCGACAGCTTTGCGCCAAGTAGTTGGCAATTGTCCCAGCGCCTGTGTAGAGGTCGTAGACCACCTCATCGCCCGTGAGCTGAGCATATTCACGTACCTTCTCGTAGAGCCGCTCCGCCTGCCGACTATTCGTCTGATAGAAGGACTTAGGTCCGATACGGTAACGCAAGCCGTGCATATCCTCCTCGATATATGGCGCACCGCTGTAGAGCTGCGCCGGGAGGTCGGCTAGGCTGTCGTTGAGCTTCGTATTGACCATATAGTAGAGCGACGTGATCTGGGGGAAGCGTACACGCAGTGCCTCCAAGAGCTGCACACGCAGCTCCTCCGAGCCCTCAGCAAAAGCGATCAAAACCATCAGTCCGCCTAGTGTCGTGGTCCGGATCAGGAGCGTTCGCATCACGCCCTCGTGCGCTCGCTGGTCGTAGTAAGGGTACTCCTCCCAGTGCGCTAGGCAGTAATCGTTGAGATAGTCTCGTATCTCCGAAGCTATCGGATCGGCTATCTGACAGGTCACACCGTGCAGGTCTAGTACCTTGTCAAACATACCAGCCTTGTGAAAGCCTACTCCGCAGAGCTCCTGTTCGCTCGCTTCCTCGGGCAGGCTTTTGAGTTCCTCCTCGGTGAGCCAGCGCCTTTTGCTAAAGGTAAACTCGACCTTGTTGCGGTAGTGCCACGGATCTTCACACCCTACGATAGGCTCGGTCTCTTCGATCGCTATGTGTCCGATGCGGGTCATAGCGTCTGCGGCTTGCTGCGCCTTGCCACGGAGCTGCTCCTCGTAAGGTAGCTGCTGCCACTTGCACCCGCCACAAGTGCCGAAGACCTCACAGCGAGGCTCCACACGCAGTGGCGAAGGCTCTAGTAGCTCCTCGATGGTCCCTGTCATATAGCTCCGCTTGGAGCGACCGACACGTATGCGACAACGGTCACCTGGTGCCGTATAGGGGACGAAGAGCACCTTGTCCTCGACATGTGCTACACATTGCCCCTCGGCACCCATCCGCTCGATGAGTACATCGTCTAGATATCTAGGCTCTTTGCGACCTCTTGCCATAGGCTACTTGCGGGCTAGCTGCTGCTCGACAAGCGAGACGTACTGATCTGCGAGAGCCGATGCGCCCTCCTCGGTGGGAGCCTCCGTATAGACACGGACGATCGGCTCCGTATTGCTGGGACGTATCTGCACCCACGAGTCATCGAAGTCGATCTTCAGACCATCTTCTGTCAAAGGCTGTAGCGAAGCAACCTCACGCTCTAAGTTTGCAAAGAGCGCTGTCACGTTCGTTCCCGCAGGTAGCTCCACACGGCGCTTGCACATAGCGTAGTCGGGGTAGCGCTTACGTAGCTGGCTGACTGTCTCGCCACTCTTTGCCAAGTGAGTAAGGAAGAGTGCGATGCCAACGAGTGCATCTCGTCCGGCGTGCAGATGCGGATAGATGACACCGCCATTGCCCTCACCGCCGATGAGTGCGTCGGTCTCTCGCATACGCTTGACCACGTTGACCTCGCCCACTGCTGCTGGGGTGTAGCTACCGCCATGCTGCTCGGTGATGTCGCGCAAAGCGCGTGTCGAACTCATATTGGAGACTGTGTTGCCACCCTCATGATAGCCGAGGAGGTAGTCGGCGACAGCTACCAGTGTGTACTCTTCGCCAAAGGGATGACCCGTCTCGTCAATAATCGCCAGGCGATCCACGTCGGGGTCTACCGAAAAGCCCACATCGGCACGTGCTATGCGTACTAGCTCGCAGAGATCCACGAGGTGGCTAGGTAGCGGCTCTGGATTGTGCGCAAACTTACCATCGGGGGTGTCGTTGATCCCTCTCCACTGCTTGACGCCAAGCGCCTCAAAGAGCGGAGGAAGAGCGATAGCTCCGACCGAATTGATCGGATCGTAGGCGACCGTCAGCTCAGCCTTGCGGATAGCCTCCACGTCTACCTCAGGTAGTGCGAGGATTGCATCGATATGCTTCTGCAGATAGGAGCTGGTAGAGATGACTTGTCCCAAATCTTCTACCGAAGCAAAGGGCACGGTGTGATCCTCCGAGAGACGTAGCACCTCATTGCCACGATCTGCATTGAGGAAAGTGCCATCGCTCCCTAGGAACTTCAGAGCGTTCCACTGGATTGGGTTGTGCGAAGCGGTAATGATGATACCACCATCGGCACGGTGCCCTAGGACAGCCATCTCGGTGGTCGGTGTCGTAGCCAGTCCTATATTGATTACATCGCAGCCCATACCGAGGAGCGTGCCGATGACCACTTGTTGCACCATCTCTCCCGATAGTCTAGCGTCGCGTCCCACCACGATGGTTGGTCTGCTGATAGACTCGTAGAGCTTGATGTGCTGTGCATACCCCACGACAAAGTGTGCGATCGTCAGTGGGTTGAAGCCGTCTGTCGGAGAGCCTCCGACGGTGCCTCGTATTCCAGAGATTGATTTGATGACCGTCATAGTATAGATTAGGTGTATTGTTTCAAAAATGAATCGATAAGAGTAGCTTGCGTATCCCGCATCACGAGACAGCGTCAGAGATGTCAGTAGAAGGTTAAGACTCCTCTACAAACTGGTACCAAACCTCCTCGCAATACATCGGAGCGCCCGCATTGTATGCCACGTTGGGGCCGAGGAGGAAGGGCACGAGGAGACGTATCCTAGCACCATTGCCCACCATCGTGAGCGGATAGGCGACGCCCTCACACATCAGCGCATCGATCGAGTGTCCGTACTGCTCTTGGATCAGCTTGTAGTGGACAGAACCGGTGCGGTCGCGTGAGTTGATGTAGATAAACTCCGTAGACTGCTGATAGCCCTTAGAGAGATTGTCAAAGGTATGCTTGTAGTCGGGTGCGATGAAGCGACCTTTCATACGTAGCATAACACGCGTACGCTCAGGCTTAGCCAGCTCGCCACCTTTGTCGATGACCTGCATATAGACTCCATTGGGGAACTTGTACCACACATTGGGGTCAAACTCACGCTGCTCCTCGACACCCTCCTGGACGTTCATCTCTTGCTCCTCAATGAAGTTGTCTATCATCTTCTTCTCGTCACGTAGCATCTCCGAGAGCGACTTAATATGCTGCTTGTCGCGACAGCTAGTCAAGGCACCCTGCCCTAGTAAGAGCATCAAGACGAGGGTCACAAGGGTGGTGATGGTATGGTTCGTTGCTTTCATATTTCTATTGTCTAATCTCTAATGTCTAACTTCTAATGTCTAACCTCTAATCTCTAACTTCTAATGTCTGGATAATCCCGTACCAGCTGGCGCAGTCCCTGCCAGACGAGAGCCAATGCGTCCGACAGCGTGCCTTGGTACTCAGCACCCGCAGCGTTCAGATGCCCGCCCCCATCAAAGAGTTTGCTCGCCACCTCATTGACAGGCAAGTTACCCTGCGAGCGAAACGAGATCTTGACCGGTTCATCGGGATCACGTTGCTCCCTAAGGAACGCAACTGCTCGTATGCCCGCCACATCAAGGGGAACATTTACCAAGCCCTCTGTATCCCCAGGCTCTATACCAAAGCGGTCGAAGTCCTCCTGTCTGAGCGTAAAGACCGCCACCCCTAGATCGAGGTCGTAAGTGGTGCGCTCGTTGATGATATAGCCGAGGAGACGTTGGCGGTTCAGCTTGTCACTCTTGAAGATCCGTAACACGATCTCCTCGTGTCTCGCACCGACCTCTAGTAGATGAGCGATCGTCCTAAAGAGCTTCGGAGTAATCGCTCCGTGTCTTAGGAGTCCCGTATCGGTGTAGGTAGCCGCCAGCAGGCAGGTCGCCATATCGGCTCCGCCATACAGCTCTAGCTCTCTCGAGTCTCCACCTCCGAGCAGCTCAGCTATGAGAAAGCCCGTGGCACACGCCGAGGTGTCGCTATACATCTCATTGACTAGCCCCATCTCAGGCTCTGGGTGGTGATCTATCATCACGGAGCGCACCCCAGGCTTACCCACGATCTCTGCAACCAAGCCCTCAAGCGGGTTGCCGATACGTCCTAGATGGTTGAAGTCCACCAAAAGAAGTAGCCTAGCCTGAGCCAATATCTGACCTATCGGCTTTAAGTCGCTCTGCGGTGAGAGCTGATGTATCGTCTCAGCTCCCGGAAGCCAGAGAAGGTTGTCTGGCACACGCCCCACGACCATAATAGAGACCTCATCAGCACCCCGTGTCAGCAGATAGCTACGTAGAGCCAAAGCACTGCCTATGCAGTCCCCGTCGGGCGACTTGTGTCCTACGATGACGACACGACGCTCGCCCTCGCCTCCTAGGGAGGTAAGCTCCAGTGCGTCTGATAAAGGTCTATTGCTAAGCTGCGACATAGAGATCGAAAAAGGTATACACCCGCAAAGATACGAAATTAGAGGTTAGAGGTTAGAGATTAGAGGTTAGATATCCGATTATTCCGATTCGCTCCGATCACTCTGATCGCTCCGATAGTTCTAGTCAGTCGCCAATCGCTTTCCACGTAGGGATTTCCGATTTTCCACTTGGATATTTTTTATTCTCCACGTAGGCGCAAATCATTTCCTCCGAAGTTTCATTTGATTCCTCCGAAGTTTTATTTCTCGCCCACGTGGAGAATCTTTTTCGTCCACGTGGCTATTTGACATTTTCCACGTGGCGGTCGTGACATATGCTTGATAGGCCGTAGTGTAGCTCGACTAAAGCTTTTCCTCCCCCCACCACTCCTCTACCCTAGCGATAAGAGCTACGACAAAGTCTTCGCTACTCACCAGTTTTGCAACTCGGTAGCGATTTATTTGTCGTACTTTTGTCCTAACAGGAGATGACTATCTCCACTTTAGTCTAAAGCTACTATGAAACAAACTACCGAATATATCCCCATCGTCGGCATGCACTGCGCTGGTTGTGCGGCTGCCGTAACGAACAAATTGCAAGGTGTCACAGGCGTCCTCGAGGCTACGGCGCAGATAGACACCCACTCCTTGTATATAGTATATGATGCGGAGCAGATCACCCGCGAGCAGATCGCTGAGCAGGTTGCCTCGCTCGGCTTCTCGCTCATCCTCACGACAGACGAGACCGAGGCTATGAGCCAAGCACTAGAGCAGGAGCGTCGCTCGTCACGTCAGCTTGCGTGGCGTACAGCCATCGGAGCAGCTCTGACCATCGGCGTGATGATCTGGATGTACCTGCTCGGAGGTGTGGGCGAGCGTTGGGTCGCTCCACTGGTGGCGCTCGTGGCGTACCTCTATGTGGCGGGGCCTTTTCACTGGAGAGCCGTAAAGCAACTGAGACGAGGCGTCATGGGTATGGACACATTGGTCTCCCTCAGCACCACCTGCTCCGTCATAGGCTTGCTCCTCGCCTACGGCACCGAGGGGCATCAGCTACACCTCTACCTAGATGCGCTGGTGATGATCCCCGCTTTCGTACTGATCGGCAAGTGGCTCGAGCAGCGGGCGACCGCTTCGACCGCTAGCGCCTTGCGGGCACTCCTCGACTTGACTCCTCGTGAGGCTTCGCTCGTTGTCGGTGAGGAGACACGCCGTGTGCCACTGCAGTTGGTTCAGCCAGGGATGACCGTGCGGGTGCGCCCTGGCGAAGCGATCCCTGTGGATGGAGTGATTACTTCGCAAAGTGTGACTCACATCAACGAACAGACCATCACGGGCGAAGCAGAGGCTGTGGAGCGTGGCGAGGGGGACAAAGTCTTCGCAGGTACCATCTGCCTCTCCACCGCCATAGAGGTGCGTGCTGAGAGTGTCGGTGCCGACACAGCTCTAGGACATATCGTCTCGACCGTGCGCAAGACCTTGGCGGACAAGCCTCCGCTACGTCTCTTGGCAGATCGGATTGCGCAGTACTTCGTTCCTGCGATACTCTTCCTCGGGGCGCTCACCTTTGCCCTATGGTATTGGGTCGTAGAGCCTGGGGCGCTGGACTTAGCCGCACGCTACGCTATCTCCGTCTTAGTCATCGCCTGCCCCTGTGCCTTGGGCTTAGCCACACCCACGGCACTGACCGTAGCGGTGGGCGAGTCGGCACGAAGGAACATACTCTTTGCGGAGGCGACGGCACTGGAGACGCTACCCCGTGTCGATGCTTTCCTTATGGACAAGACCGGTACGCTCACCCTAGGAACTCCCTCGGTCACTGAGTTGCAATGGTTTATCCCCGAGGAGGAGCGTGCCACAATGCTCTCGCTCATCGTCTCTGCCGAGCAGCATAGTCTACACCCACTAGCGCAAGCAATCGTAGCGTATGGCGAAGCGCAGGGGGCTACGACCCGTGAACTGACCGTCACCGAGCAGCCTGGGCAAGGCTTACTCGTCACCACGCCTGAGGGGGAGCTACGCATCGGACGCACCTCTTGGATTGCCGAAGGGGGCGTTGCATCGATACCGCCTTGCGACCTTACTGGCTCGCTCGTCTATGTGGCGCAGGGAGCCCGTCTCATCGCTGTCATAGCGCTCTCCGACACGCTCACACCGCACGCTGCCGAGAGCATCGCACAGCTCAAGGCGCAAGGCAAAAAACTCCTTATGCTCACGGGCGACCGCAAGCCCGAAGCTGAGCGCATCGCTCAGCAAATAGGGATTGACACGCTACATGCCGAGCTGATGCCTCAAGACAAAGAGACGATACTCACCTCTCTACAAGATCAGGGCTTGGTCGTAGCGATGGTGGGCGACGGGGTCAACGACGGGCAGGCGCTAGCACGTGCCGACGTGAGCATAGCATTCGCAGGGGGTAGCGACCTAGCCACCTCTATGGCGCAGCTGGTCATCTCCAAGCCCGACCTCTCGCTCCTCGTCGAGGCTACCGAGATAGCGAGACAGACGGTACGCACGATCCGCTTCAACTTCCTCTGGGCGCTCCTCTACAACGTGATCGCCATTCCGATCGCTGCGGGACTCTTCACACGGTGGGGCTTGACTATAACGCCCGCCATCGCAGCCGCTGCTATGGCACTCAGCTCCATCTGCGTCGTGGTCAATAGTCTCCTCCTCCAGCGTCGCATCGCTCACACCTGTTCTAAGTGAGGGGCGGGGACACCCTCGTGTAGCTCGATGGGGGCGTGCTCGACGTTGAGCTCGTCGTAGAGGTCGGCATCGAGGAAGCGCTGCAGGACCTGTGCGCCCCCCTCGACAAGGAGCGACTCGATGCCCTGACTATGCAGGAGCGTGAGCAGGTCGCGCACCTCGCCAGTCGTGGCGAGGCAGGAAACGTGTGGCGGGTATTGCCCATCGGTCACTTGCTCTAGGAGAGCAGGAGGGAGCAGGAGGATCGTTGGTGCCGTAGCATCTTGCAGCATACGCAGGTCGGGACGAGGCAGACGGCTATGACACCAGAGGAGACGGATCGGCTGACCGCCACGACCCGATCGATTGGTCAGCAGTGGATCGTCTAGCTCGGCCGTGTGATGACCCACTAAGATGGCATCGTGGAGCGCACGCAGACGATGCACCGAGCGCTGGCGGAGTGGCGAACTAAAAACGTAAGGAGGCTCGCTCGCATCGTGACGCAGGCGGTCGATGTAGTGGTCGGCACTCTCGGCCCACTTGAGCGTGACGTAGGGTCGCCCTAAGGTCTGCGCCACGAGGAAGTGGCGGTTGAGCGCAATCGCCGCTTGCTCTAAGCAACCGATAGAGACCTCGATGCCCGCTTCGCGAAGGCGTGCTACACCTCGTCCGTCAACTTTGGCAAAGGGATCTAGCATTGCGATGACCACTCGAGCGGGTCGAAGCCCTGCAATGAGTTCTGCACAAGGCGGTGTCTTGCCGTAGTGAGCGCAAGGCTCTAAGCTCACGTACCAGGTCGCCTCGCCGACAACGCTACGCAGTTCCTCGGGGACGCTGCGCCACGCCATCACCTCGGCATGGGGTGCGCCAGCGTAATGGTGGTAACCTTCGCCAATAATCTTATCTTTGTAGACAATTACCGAGCCGACCATCGGATTGGGACTAGTGCGTCCCTGTGCTAAGGCTGCGAGTTGCAGGCAGCGCTGCATATAAATTTGGTCTGATGCGGAGGTTGCGGGTGCTGTATGTTTCATCTAAGTAAAGGTCGCTACAAAATGAGTGAGGCTATGATAGTTGCTGGTATGACGCTGTGTGAGGCAGCTCTAGTGATAGCGGAGGCGCTGCCTGGGTACTATGCCGAGGCACGGGAGCGTCGGGCTATGAGCGAGATACTCCTACAGCATATCACTGGGCTCAACCAGACGAACTATCTGCTTGACCGCAAAGTTAGACAATTGTCCGACACGGAAGCCGTTTGGCTCTGTCAAGCGCTCGAGCGACTAGCGCACGATGAGCCGATACAGTATATCTTAGGGGTGGCACCCTTTGGCTCTTTCGACCTAGCAGTTGGTAAGGGGGTACTCATACCACGCCCCGAGACGGCTGAGCTGTGCGAACTGATCCTCGCTCGTCACCCCGCCACGGAGGCTCCTCTGCGACTCCTCGATGTGGGGTGTGGCTCTGCCTGCATACCTATATATATAGGTAGTCATCGACCCAGTTGGCAGCTCTATGCGATGGATCTGTCTGAGCAGGCGCTACACTATGCAGCGCAAAACATTCGCACGACGGGTGTCGCCGTCCAGCTCTTCCGTGGAGACCTCTTCGCTTGGTGCCAGGGGAAAGACCTTTCCTCCGAGCTTCCCCCGATAGACCTTCTGGTGAGCAATCCGCCTTATATCCCCGAATGCGACCGAGCAACGATGCGCCCCAACGTCCTCGAGGGAGAGCCTCGTGAGGCGCTCTTCGTACCAGACGAAGATCCGCTTCGCTACTACCGTGCGCTCGTGGCGCTCGTGCCACAGATCCGCTCGCCTCACGCACTATGTACGCTCTACTGCGAGACGCATCACCAGCTGGCGCACGAGGTAGCAGCGCTGTGCGAGCTGGCGGGAGCAACTTCGTCAGAAGTACTCACAGACTTGACGGGCCGAGAGCGATTTGTACAAGCCACTTTCTAGTAAAAACGAACCACTATGGATACCGAGATACTCAACAAAGCTAAGTACTACTGCGCACGCGCCGAGCGCTCGCCACGCAATCTGCGCCTTTTCCTCATGCGTCGGGAGGTGCCCTCGGACGAGGTCGATGAGTACCTCACGCTCCTCGAGGAGGGTCGCTACTACGACCCGCAGCGCTATGCCGAGAGCTATGCCCGCACACGCTATCGTGATATGAGTCAGGGCCCACGCAAGATACGCCAAGCGCTACGTATGCAGGAGGTACCGACGGAGATCATCGATGCGGTACTGCCTGAGATACTTGAGGAGGAAGAGCCGAACTACTCCCTCGCTGAGCTACTCGAGAGCAAGCTCCGTCGCACCTCCGCACGGACGCCTCGTGCACTTTTTGACAAGATGATGCGCTACGGTGTGGGGCGTGGCTACCCCCCGAGCGATGTGTACGAAGCGCTACAGGAGGTGCTCCAGGCGATGCGGGAAGAGGAAGAGTCAGACGAGGAGTAAAGCGTCAAAGCACCCATACTCTTATGATCCGCAAAGCAACGAGACGATCTACCGCAGGACGCATCGCTCCGCCACCGTCGCAAGGGTGGCGGGCAACGGCTCGTGAGTCGCTCCTACAGCTCATCTACCCTCGCTGGTGTCCCGTCTGTAACACGCTCCTCCCGCCGAATGCGCCACCGCTTTGCCTCACTTGTCAAAGTTCGCTGGGACACTATGACGAGCGTACGATCAGAGCGCTCGACCGCTTGCGTGGTGCACACCCGATGCCTCGCAGGCTACTGGCTCCCTATCTCTATGCTCGTGATGATGCGATGGCGCTGATCGTCCACGACATCAAGTATCACGGTAATAAGCCTCTAGCAAGGTATATGGGCCGTCTTATGGGTACGCTCTTACCGCTGGAGCGGGAGCAGATAGACTACATCATCCCTGTACCGCTAACGCCTGACCGTGCATTGGAGCGAGGCTACAATCAAGCGATCCTGCTGGCCGAAGGTATCTCCTCGGTCACAGGTCTCCCCTATCTGCCTCGTGCTTTGGAGCGTATCCGCTTTCAAGGTAGTCAGACGCACCGTGACCGTACGCATCGCCTAGAGGCTATGCTCGGGAGCTTCACCCTAGGTAGCGAAGCGATCCCCCCAGACAGCCACATCTTACTCCTAGACGATGTACTCACCACAGGAGCAACGCTCACAGCTGCGCTCAATGCCCTAGCGGACACACCCCTAGCGCAAGTCTCTGTCGCTGTCTTGGCAGTCGGCACGGTAACGGCTTAGTTGGCTAGTTGGCCTTTGGCTGTTAGCTGTTGGCTAGAGCCATCGGAATTATCGGAGCTATCAGAGCCATCGGAGTGCTAGTGCCAATAGCTAATGGCTCTAGCCAACAGCCAAAGGCCAAGCTCTATCCTCTTTTTCGTATCTTTGTAATCAAATACTTAGGACAAGAAATCATTATGGCATCACAAGAAGACCTCTTTAAGAAGATTGTATCCCATTGTAAGGAGTACGGGTTTGTCTTTCCCTCATCTGATATTTACGACGGTCTGAGCGCCGTCTATGACTATGGTCAGAATGGTGTAGAGCTTAAGAACAACATCAAGCGCTACTGGTGGGAGGCGATGACACGCCTGCACCCCAACGTGGTCGGCATCGATTCGTCGATCTTTATGCACCCAGACATCTGGCGGGCATCGGGACACATAGATGCTTTCAACGATCCACTGATCGACAATAAAGACTCTAAGAAGCGCTACCGTGCGGACGTACTCATCGAGGATCAGATCGCTAAGATCGAGGGTAAGGCGCAGAAGGAGATCGAGAAGGCACGCAAGCGCTTTGGCGAATCCTTTGACGAGGCGCTCTACCGCACGACCAATCCTCGTGTCAAGGGCTACCTCGATCAGGCTGAGGCGCTGCGACAGCGTATGGCTAAGGCGCTCAACGATAACGACCTCACGGAGCTACGACAGATCATCGTCGACGAGAAGATCGTCTGCCCCATCAGTGGTACGACGAACTGGACGGAGGTGCGTCAGTTTAACCTGATGTTTGCTACCGAGATGGGTTCGACGGCCGAGGGCGCTTCGACGATCTACCTACGCCCCGAGACAGCGCAGGGGATCTTTGTCAACTATCTCAACGTGCAGAAGACGGGACGTATGAAGCTTCCCTTCGGTATTGCACAGATCGGTAAGGCCTTCCGCAATGAGATCGTGGCACGTCAGTTTATCTTCCGTATGCGTGAGTTTGAGCAGATGGAGATGCAGTTCTTCGTTCAGCCAGGCACTGAGCTAGAGAGGTTTGAGTACTGGAAGAAGCTACGTCTGCACTGGCACTACGCTCTAGGCTTCCCGCAGAGCGACTACCGCTTCCACGATCACGACAAGCTAGCGCACTATGCCAATGCTGCGACCGATATTGAGTACCTCATGCCCTTTGGCTACAAAGAGGTCGAGGGGATCCATAGTCGTACAGACTTTGACCTATCACGCCACGAGGAGTTCTCGGGCAAGAAGCTTCGCTACTACGATCCCGACACAAAGGAGTCTTACGTCCCATACGTCGTGGAGACCAGTATCGGTGTGGATCGTATGTTCCTCTCCGTACTCTGTGGCTCTTACAAGGAGGAGCAGACGGAGAGTGGCGAGACCCGTGTCGTACTCTCACTACCGCCAGCACTAGCACCGGTCAAGCTGGCTGTCCTGCCGCTCGTACGCAAGGACGGGCTAGATGAGAAGGCACAGGAGGTGGTTCGTCTCCTGCATCTCGACTTCACCTGCCAGTATGACGAGAAGGATAGCATCGGCAAGCGCTACCGCCGTCAGGATGCTATCGGTACGCCTTACTGTATCACCGTAGACCACCAGACGCTCGAAGACAACACGGTCACCCTACGTGATCGCGACACGATGCAGCAGGAGCGTATCGCTATCTCTGCGCTGCATGACCTCATCGCCGAGCGCACCAGTATCAATACCTTACTCAAGAAGATCGAAGATGAAATATAATCTATCTCTGAGAGCCAGCCTCCTAGCGCTACTCTCACTCCTCCTACTCACAGCTTGCGAAGATCCCATTGATACGACCACCCAGTGGCGGATCAACAATGAGAGTTCCTTCAATGAGTACGATTCTAACGAGGAGTATACGAAAGCTTCCATCGAAGGCTCCTCAGCCTACGTCTATATGAAGTGGTTCGCTCATGGCGAAGGCAAAGAGTACCCCATCGAGACCTCACGCATCAAGTGCCACTACGAGATGCGTATGCTCGTAGGCGATAGGGTGGTCGATGGTAACTATGGGTCGGAGCGTTCAGCCGAGTTTGCGATCAATCGTGGCGCTAAGAATCAGCTCATAGAGGGCGCCCGCATAGGTCTCCAGCAGATGGTCGTAGGCGACGAGGCAGAGATCATCATCCCGTGGTACCTAGCCTATGGCGAGAGACGCTCTGGCGAGATCAATCCTTACTCGGCTCTGAAGTTTCGTGTCAAGCTCGAGGAGATCATCCCCGAGAGCCAGCGATCGGCTGTGGCTGACGACTAAACTTGTCCTACTGTAAACCTTAAATCTATACACTATGAAGATACTACTGACTAACGATGATGGCGTCCATGCGCAGGGGATCCGTGAGCTAGCGGAGACGCTTGCCCAGATAGCGACGGTGACTGTCGTCGCCCCCACGGAGCCCCGCTCGGGAGCCTCTTCGCAGATTACCTCCCGCACACCGCTACGGCTCACCTTTATGGAGGAGAGTGCGCAGCTTCCCTATCAGCTGTACAGTTGCTCGGGTACGCCCGTAGATTGTGTCAAGCTGGCGCTCAACACGCTCTTTGCCTCTGAGCTACCAGACCTGGTGGTCTCAGGGATCAACCATGGGCGCAACGACGGCATCTGCGCTATCTACTCTGGCACTGTGGGAGCTGCCATAGAGGCCGCCATAGCTCGCATACCGGCAGTCGCCTTCTCGCTAGCTGACCACAGCGACAAGTGCAACTTTAGCGAGGTGTGCGCCTTTGCTAAGCACTTCATCCCGCAGGTGGCAGAGCATAGACTACCACATACGACGATGCTCAATGTCAACTTCCCGAAGACTCCCGCCAAGGGTATCAAGTGGGCGCCACAAGGTACGGGGCGCTTCGTCAATGAGTATATGCGTGCCGGGACACCGCACGGCACTCCTGTCTACTGGATGCAGGGCGATCAAGTCGATCCCGATCAGCGTACGGGGACGGATCACTACTGGCTCCTCGAAGGTTACGCTACGATCTCACCCCTGCAGATCGATATGACAGATCACCCCTTCCTAGAGCAGGTTACTCAGCAGTGGTCGCTACATCTCTAGAGCAATACAGAGACAAGCTATGAAATACCTCCTCATAGCTGGCGAAGCCTCTGGCGACGAGCATGGTGCACGGCTCATCGCCTCACTCAAAGCGGTCGATGTGAAGGCCGCTTTTGCCTTTATTGGGGGGGACAAGATGGCGCAGCAGGCAGGTGTAGCTCCACTGTACCACTACCGTGAGATAGCGGTTATGGGCTTCACAAGCGTGCTGCGCAGTATGCGCAAGATACGACTAGCTGCGCGCCTACTACAAGAGGAGATGCGCTCGAATCCGCCTGATGTCGTCATCCCGATCGACTACGGAGGCTTTAACCTGCGCTACACGCTCCCGATGGCGCATCGTCTCGGCGTGCCTGTTGTTTACTACATACCGCCTAAGGTGTGGGCCTCTCGTCGTAGGCGCATCAAGCGTCTCCAGAGCTACACAGACCTCTGCTTGACGATCCTTCCCTTTGAGGCGGACTATCTCTCGCAGCGTGGCGTCACGGCCCGCTACGTGGGCAATCCGAGCATACAGAGCGTGGGCAAGTTGCTGGATAGTAATGCTAAGCTATGCGACACCGCACGACCCTATATAGCACTCCTCCCAGGGAGCCGTGCGGCGGAGATAGCCCGTAACCTACCGATCATGTGCCGAGCGGTAGACCTCCTCCCCGCTCCATGGCGAGCAGTCATCGCAGGAGCGCCAAGCATCGACCGAGCGCACTACACACCCTATCTCAGCGAACGCATAGAGCTTGTCACCGATGAGACGCTCCCGCTCTTGGCTGGAGCCTCGGCAGCGCTGGTCACCTCGGGGACAGCCACGCTTGAGACAGCGCTCATAGGTACCCCGCAGGTGGTCGCCTACCGCCTCCCCGCAGGGCGCTTGGCTCGTTGGGCATTCGACCATCTCCTGCCGATTCGATACTTTTCATTGGTCAACTTGATTGCCGAGTCTCCCGTCGTCGAGGAGCTGCTGGGCGACGCTGTAACAGCGCAGCGACTCGTTCAAGCGCTGAACCCGCTGCTCGATCGTGAGAGCACAGCCTATCAGACGCAGCAAGCGCAATATCGTATGGTGCGTCAGCGACTAGAGCCATCACGAGTAGCCTCTCAGGTAGCAGCCGAGAGGATCTACTATGCGCTCTCTACGCAGTGGGAGTCGGAAGAGTAGCCGTATGCCGTCTCGCCTACTCGAAGCAGAAGGTGAGCATGATCATCCGTCCTGTGCCACGGCGTAGCGCATTGGTGTAGCGCATGCTAGCCCCCTCGTCTAGGTCGGGTCGGTTGTGACGGATCAGGTCGGTAATGCCAAAGTCAAAGCGTAGCTCTGGCGAGAGCTTGAAGTAACGCAGGTAGATGTCGCACCCTACGCCAAAGGTCCAGCCCGCCGAGAGCGGAGCAAACTGCAAGGGGGCACCCTTTTTCTGACCCATATTGAGCAAGCCGTAGACGCCCCCCACGAGGTAAGGGCGGGTGTCGTTGAAGCGCACAGAGCTGTACTTGACCAGTAGTGGCAGCTCGATCTGACTGGTGCGCATCGGTATCGATTCAAACGCCTCGTCGCCCGTCTCCTCCCAAGTCCGAAAGAGCAGTCGCTGCTCCCCAAAGTGTAGTGTCGGCAGGACCCGTATACTCCAGTCTATATGCGGATTGTAGTTTGCGATGACCCCCACGCTAAAGCCTGGGCTATAGCTAGGCACTGCCGCATAGAGCGTCTGCTCCTCCCCCTCCGTCGGGCCCAGGTTGTCGATAATCAGATCCTCCACATGCGCTCCCACGTGAAATCCCCAATTAAATCGTCTATGATCCGCATAGGGTCGCGTCATCGGTCTCGCCGTCTGTGCAGAGAGCGTGGTAGCCATCGGCACCATCAGCAACAGGAGCAACAGCCCCACCAGCCCATGGCGACGACCCAGTGAATAGGTATGATATGTACTTGCGTCTTGCTTCACAAAAGAGTAGTTGACTACGTGATTCAAACGTCTATCCGACAAAGATATTGTATATTTGCCTGATTTAAGCACCCAAACATAGTAAAGCTCATGCAGGTATACAATCTATCCGAGAGACCCTCACTCCTGACGCACTTCATCTCTGAGATACGAGACCGAGAGATACAGAGAGATCCCCTACGCTTTAGAGCAAACGTCGAGCGCATCGGCCATATTATGGCTTACGAACTGAGCAAGCAGCTCCACTACCAGACCCGTCCCGTGGAGACGCCTCTCGGCACCGCGCCCACGGCCGTACTAGACGAGCAGCTCGTCGTGGCAACGATCCTACGTGCTGGACTGCCCCTTCATCACGGCTTCCTAGACTTCTTCGATCGTGCCGAAAATGCTTTCATCTCCGCCTATCGCAAGGTCAAGGATGACGAAGACTTTGACATACATGTCGAGTATGTTGCTGCGCCAGACTTGACCGGTAAGGAGCTACTCCTCGTTGACCCGATGCTAGCCACGGGAGGCTCTATGCACCTCTCTTGGCAGGCACTTCTCAAGAGCTGTGGCACACCTCGCCATACCCATATGGTCGCCATCGTAGCTAGCCAACAAGCTATCGACTTCCTCCAGTCACAGTTTGACGACAAGGCACCTGTCACCCTGTGGGTGGGTGTCATCGACCCAGCGCTCAACGAGCACGCTTACATCGTCCCAGGACTAGGAGATGCGGGCGATCTAGCCTTCGGTAGTAAGCTCTAAAAAGGGAGGCTCCATTGACTACACTACGCGACATAGAGCTATTGGCTCCAGCCTCCTCGCTAGAGGGCGGTCTGGTGGCGCTCTCGGCGGGTGCCGATGCGGTCTATGTAGGTGCTCCTCAGTATGGTGCTAGGAGCGCTGTCGGGGTCTCGCTCGAGGATATACGGCAGCTCTGCGATGCAGCCCATAGCTATGCCGCACGGGTCTATGTAGCACTCAATACGATCCTCACCGATCGCCAGCTAACGCATGCTGTCGAGATGGCGCATCAGCTCTACGAGGCGGGGGCAGACGCACTCATCATACAGGATCTCGGACTACTCACCCAGGAGCTACCGCCTATCCCGCTACACGCTAGCACGCAGTGCCACAATCACTCGCTAGAGCAGCTGCAGATGCTCTCTGATCTAGGCTTCGAGCAGGCTGTCTTGCCACGCGAGTGGAACTGTCAGGACATTGCGGCGGTGCGCGACAAGACCCCCCTGCGACTGGAGGCGTTCGTCCACGGAGCGCTCTGCGTCTCTTACAGTGGTCGCTGCTTTATCTCCGAGGCGCTCTCACAGCGCAGTGCCAATAGAGGACAATGCGCTCAGTACTGCCGTATGACTTATGATCTCGTTGATGCCCAGGGACAAAAGCTACGCCAAGGCGAGCACCTCCTCTCTCTGAGAGATCTCAACCGCACCGAAATCATCGAGGAGATGATCGATGCGGGTGTCAGCTCCTTCAAGGTGGAGGGGCGACTCAAGGCGATCCCTTACGTGCGCAACGTCATCGCCCACTACCGCCAGGTGCTAGACGAGATATTAATCCGCCGTAGTGGTGAGTTGCGACGTCCCTCATGGGGATCGGAGGAGTACACCTTCACGCCTCAGCCTGAGGCGACCTTTGCCCGCCCCTTTACGACCTACAACACACCTCTCGCTGCGCCCATACCTACCGACAGCATCACTCCTTATAGTAGCAAAAGCCTCGGTCAGCCGATCGGCACGGTGATCCAGAGTCGAGGCAAAGAGCTAGAGCTAGCACTCCTGAGCAGCGACATCACGCTCGCTAATGGCGATGGGGTGGTCGCATACGCTATCGATAAGAAGCTCATCGGAGCGCAGATCAACCAAGTGACACCCGCTAGGCGATCGGGACACTATAGCCTGCGTCTCTCCCAAGCGCTCGAGCTACCGCAGGGGACGACGCTTTGGCGCAATCGCAATCATCTCCTAGAGGCTCAGCTCCTACGCCCCGATGCCTCTACCCGCACCATACCGGTGTCGCTACATCTAGTGGCAACTCCCGACCGGCTCACACTACAGATGCAACTCACGGAGGCGCCCGAGCTGTCGGTCACACATAGCAGGTCGGTCACGCTAGAGCCTGCGCAGCGGGACAATACGGCTCACGTAGAACGCACGCTCCGCAAGCTCGGTGACACGCCATACCGAGCTAAAGAGGTTACCATAAAGCTAGACGGACTCTTCGTTCCACCCTCGCTTGTTGCTGAGCTACGACGAGAACTCGCGGAGGAGCTACAGCGACGATGCCTTGCTCTAGCACGACAACGCAGAGATGCCATCGGTAAGCCCCTACAGCAGAAGCGCATCGACCTACTCCGCACGTCAGACCCTACGGCACGTCAGCGGTATGGTCTGCCCGACACGCTAGACTTTACCTACAATGTGGCGAATGAGTCGGCACGTCAGCTCTACCGCCAGCTAGGAGTCTCCGGAAGCATCGCTCCTGCCCTAGAGGTAGAGCGTCCCGAGGGGGCAATCCCCGTGATGTTTACCCGTCACTGCTTACTGCATCAGCTTGGCTACTGCACACGTATGGGTCGCAAGCCACCCTTTGCGCTACCGCTCTATCTAGTTCGTGGACGAGATCGACTGCGTGTCGCAAACGACTGTCGCCACTGCATGATGACCCTGTGGCTAGATCTCGCCCCAACTGATTTCTAACCTCTAATCTCTAACCTCTACCCCGATATCTCCGTGGAAATTTCGAAATCTCCACGGGGATATTTTTTATTCTCCACGTAGACGAGAAATAAAACTTCGGAGGAATCAAATGAAACTTCGGAGGAAATGATTCGCGCCTACGTGGAGAATGTCAAATGTCCACGTGGCTATTTTTGATTTTCCACGGAGAGAATCGGAGTGGATCGGAGCTAATCGGAAGAAATCGGAATGGATCAGAACTCTAACCTCTAATATCTAATCTCTAACTTCTAATCTCTAACCTCTAAATTCGTACCTTTGCGGTAGCACTGGTGTGATGCAACAATCGCAGTGGTGCCTGAACCGCATTTTATCACGAACAAAGTATACCTAATATGAAGATTACAAAAGATAGCTACGTAACCTGCGAGTACGAACTCTACACAGGTGAAGGAAAGGAAGACATCGTCGAGAAGGCTACTCCTGAGGCTCCTCTAGCTCTGATCATCGGAGCGGGATTCCTACTAGAGGCTTTTGAGAAGCAACTGATGGGACTAGAGGCTGGCGACAAGTTTTACTTTACGCTCAAGCCCGAGGAGGCGTATGGTGAGGTCTCTGATGCTTACATACTGGAGCTGGAGAAGGAGCTCTTCAAAAACGAGGAGGGCGAGTTCCACTCTGATGTTGTTTTCGAGGGCAACGCTGTCCCCATGCTCGACAACCAAGGCAATCAGCTGGTTGGTATCGTCGAGAAGATCACGGACGATACGGTGACGATGGACTTTAACCACCCGCTGGCTGGTCAGACGCTACACTTCATCGGATCTGTCCTAGAGGCACGTCCAGCTACCGAGGAGGATCGTCAGAGACTGACGGCTCAGTTCTCGGGACAAGTGGGCGGTTGCTGCGATGGCGACGACCACGAGGGTGGCTGCTCTTGCTGCAGCGGTTGCCACTAAGCAATCACGATGAATAGCTTCGGACGAAATCTGAGACTGACCACCTTTGGGGAGTCTCACGGAGCTGCCTTGGGGGGGATCCTCGATGGTATGCCTGCGGGCTTCCTGATCGATCGGAAGGCTGTGCAGCGCTTTGTCAACCTACGTCGTCCAGGCTACTCACGATCTACGACAAAACGCCGAGAGCCAGACGAGGTGGTCTGGCTCTCAGGCTTAACTGACGAAGGGCGGACGCTCGGGAGTCCGATAGCCTTCGTGATACAAAATAGGGACGCTCGCTCGCAAGACTACGCCACCGCCACGAGTGAGCATGGGAAACCCTTTAGAGCAAATCATGCCGACCTGACCTACTGGCTTAAGTATGGTCTCGAGCCACAGCCTGGTGGCGGTAGGTCGAGTGGTCGTGAGACGGTCGCTCGTGTGGTGGCGGGTGCCATCGCTCAGCAATGGTTAGAGCAGCTGCGAGGTGTCACGGTGCAGGCTTTCATACAGCAGGTGGGTACTCTGTCGCTAGCTGGCGACTACACGACCTACCCTCTAGAGCATACTTACGACCGTCTCTGCTACTGTCCCAATGCGACCTTAGATGAGGAGATAGCAGCCTACCTAACTAAGGTGCAAGCTGACCGAGATAGCGTGGGCGGTGTCGTGGGCTGTGTGGTGCGTGGTCTACCCGCAGGTCTTGGAGACCCCGTCTTCGACCGTATACCAGCACTCCTGAGCTATGCCGTGATGAGCATCCCGGGGAGTCGTGCTTTTGCCTTTGGCGATGGCTTTGACTTGGCAGGGCAGCAGGGCAGTGAGGTGCTAGACGCATTGCTCGTAATGAGCGATACGGGCGAGGTAACCTTCGGCAGCAATCACAATGGCGGTGCGCTCGGTGGCATCACGACGGGACAGGATATAGTGATGGAGGTAGCATTCAAGCCTACTCCTACCATTGCTCGTCCGCAGCAGACGCTCACGACCGAAGGGGCGAGCGTGACACACACCTTCACGGGGCGTCACGACCCCTGCATAGCACTACGGGCGGTGCCAGTCGTGCAGTCGATGGTCGCTCTGACTCTTGCCGACCTACTGATCGCTGTCGGTGATTAGTTGCTGGGCGATCTGCGTGCCTTGCGTGATGCGGTGCGCCATACCGATACCGTCCCGACAGTTGCCTGCAATGATGAGTCCTGGGTAGCGATGCTCTACCTCCGCAATGGCTGCGCAACGTCTTTCGCTGTCGGCACCGTACTGCGGGATCGCATGGCGGTGGCGGGAGATATGCACCATATTGGGCGCTATGCGTGGGTCGATGTCGAGCACTTTGTAGAGATCCTTGAGTGCCAAAGCTTGTAGCTCTTTCTCTTCCATATCGATTAAGTCGGGGCGTCGTGTGCCTCCCATAAAGATGCTGTAGAGTACCCCTTCGGCTGTCGGGGTGCGCTCGGCAAAGCAGTCCGACGGGAAGAGAACTCCGAGGATGTCCACCGGCTCCGATGAAGGCATAAGCGCACCGAAGCCTCGGTAGTTGCTAACCATACGATCAAAGCCGACAGCTACCTCAACGATCGGCGCATAGTAGAGACTTGTAATGGGAGATAAGAGTTCGTCGGGGAGAGTCTCGCTGAGGAAGCCCGCCAAGGCGTGGGCGCCTACGGTAGAAACTACGTGATCGGCTGAGACTTCGTGTAGCTCTCCGTCCTGCTGGTAGGTGACGAGCCAATCTCCCGCTGCGTCCTGTCTGACCGAGGTGACGGTAGCTCCCGTGCGAATGTAGTCGGCTCCGATTAGCTCGACCATCTCGTGGATCATCGTCTCCAATCCGTGACGTGCTGAGTAGACCTCTTTGGTGGCTAGGCGGTCACGGGCGCTCTTGGGTTCTTTGGCTTTTGCCATAGCTCCACGAATGAAGCTCCCATACTCCTGCTCTAGGTTGTAGAGCTTGGGGAGTGCGTGGCGTGTCTCTAGCTTCATCGGATCGCCAGCGTAGATGCCCCCGACGAAGGGGTCGACGGCATACTGCAGGAAGCTCTTGCCTAGACGTCGCTTCGCAAGGGAGCCGACAGACTCGTAGGGATCGTTGCCTTTCTTGCGCCACGGCTCACCGAGCAGGCGGAACTTGTCGCTCAGCGTGAAGAGTGGTGTCGTGAGTCCGCCCCAAGGACCTGAGGGAAGCTGATGTAATCGTCCTTTCTTATAAATGTATCGACACTTGCCGGCAGGGGTCGCGGCTTCATAGCCTGAGGGCAAGAGCGCAAAGAGTTCGGCAACTTCGGGAAAAGAGATCGACCCTGTGTTAGGCCCTGTCTCGAAGGTGTAGCCCTCCTCCTGCAAAGTGCGGATTTGTCCACCTGCGCGTTCCGCCTCCTCGAGGACGAGCACGGGCAGTCCAGCTCTCCGTAGATAGAGTGCCGTGGTGAGTCCTGTGATACCGGCACCAATGACTATCGTCTGTTTCATACTGCGTAATCTTTATCGTGATTGTCTAGTGACCATCTCCTGAACGACCGTGAGCAAGCCTGCGGTGAGCTGAGTAAGTTCGTCAGGCTGGATGATGTATGGGGGCATGATGTAGCAGAGCCGGCCGAAAGGTCGTACCCAGATGCCAAGCTCCACGAAGCGTCGCTGCATAAAGGCCATATCGACTGGCTCATCTAGCTCGATCACGCCGATAGTGCCGAGGACGCGCACCTCGGTGACCCCTGCGAAAGTGCTGGCAGGTGCTAGCTCACGCTTTAGTTGCGCCTCGATCCTAGCGACACGCTCTAGCGTTGGTTCACGCTGCAGGAGCTGCAGGCTGGCGAGGGCTACGGAGCAAGCCAGAGGGTTGGCCATAAAGGTGGGGCCGTGCATAAAGCAGCCTGCTTCGCCACGGCAAACGGTCTCAGCGACGCGCTGCGTCGTTACAATGGCGGAGAGGGTCATATAGCCTCCCGTGAGTGCCTTGCCGAGGGTCACAATGTCGGGCAGGACGCCCGCATGCTCCATCGCAAACATACGCCCCGTACGTCCGAAGCCTGTGGCTATCTCGTCGAAGATGAGCAGCACGCCGTACTGATCGCACAGCTTACGCGCCTCTACGAGGTAGTTGGGGTGGTAGAAGTACATACCTCCAGCTCCCTGCACGATAGGCTCTAAGATGAGCGCTGCGATCTGCTCGCCGTGCTGAGCGAGCACTTGGCGGAGAGGCTCCATAGCGTCGTCACGCCACGGCTCGCCCCACTTGACCGAGGGCGGTGCGAGGAAGTGTTGTTGTGGCAGTGCCGTGCCGAAGATACTGTGCATTCCCGTGACGGGATCGCAGACGCTCATAGCGTGCCAGGTGTCGCCGTGATAGCCTCGACGAATGGTAACGAAGTGATCTCGCTGCGTCTCACCGAGGGACTGCTGGTACTGGATCGCCATCTTGAGCGCCACCTCAACAGCTACCGAGCCGCTGTCTGCGTAGAAGATCCAGTCGAAGCCGTCGGGGAGCATTTTCAGAAGCTCTTCGCCGAGTGCTATGGCAGGCTGGTGCGTTAGCCCGCCAAACATAACGTGGCTCATCTGCCCTATCTGCGTCTCCACGGCAGCATTGAGCACTGGGTTGTTGTACCCGTGTACGGCACACCACCAGGAGCTCATACCATCGATCAGTTCTGTGCCGTCGGCTAGGTAGATGCGTACCCCCTCGGCGTGCGATACGGGGTAGACTGGTAGCGGATCTTCCGTAGAGGTGTAGGGATGCCACAGGTGCTTGCGGTCCCACTCTAAGGCTTGCTGGACTGTTGGGTCGTATTGCTTCATAGCTTAAGCGGTTTCTTCGGTACGCCAATCCTTCTCGTTGGTATTGCGATAGCCCATCTCAGCGATGAGCTGCATATCTTCGCGAGCTTGCATGCCACTGGTCGTCAACATGTCGCCCGTGATGGCACTATTGATGCCGATGTACATAGCTTGGCGCATCACCTCTGGCGAAAGCCTCAGCCGCCCTCCACTAAAGCGCAGGAAAGCCGTCGGATTGATCAGACGAAAGAGAGCTACCGTACGCAGATACTCCTCGTCGGTCAGGCGAGGCTCCTGGGCTAGTGGCGTCCCAGCGATCGGCTGAAGTATATTAATGGGTATGGAGCGTATGGCAAGCGAACGGAGATAGCAGGCGAACTCGATGCGCTGTGCCATCGTCTCACCCATGCCGATGATCCCGCCCGAGCAAACCTGCAGCCCTACCTCCCGAGCCCAACGAATAGTCTGCTCTTTCTCCGCCTGCGTATGGGTCGTGCAGAGCTTGGGAAAGTGTGACGGTGCGCTCTCTAGATTGCAGTGATAGGTGGTGACACCTGCCTCGTGAAGACGTCGGAGCTGCTCCTTCGTCAGCAGTCCCATAGAGGCGCATAGCTTGATGTCGCTCGCCTGGTGCATCGCTTCGTAGTGCTGAGCGATACGCTCTATCTCTCGGTCACTCTGCCCTCGTCCACTGGCAACGAGTGCGATGCGCCCGATGCCCGCCTGGCGATTAGCTCGTGACTCAGCTACGCACGGCTCGACATCCAGCAACGGATAGGCCTCCGCCTGCGTATGGTAGTGAGCACTCTGAGCACACCAATGACAATCCTCAGAGCAGTGTCCGCTCTTGACATTGATGATCGAGCAGGTGTCGAAGGCGTCTCCCATACAGTGCCGCGTGACGCGGTGCGCCGCCTCGTAGAGCTCCTCGCTAGTTGCTTCTTTGGCTAGTTGGAGTGCTTCTTCTTGTGTTACCTCCACGGGATCGGAAGAGCAGAGAGAGGAGACGATGTCTGATAAGGGTCTCATAAGCATTCTATGATATATCTATAACCGAATGGACGCATCGCCCACCCCTCGCTTAGTAGAGGAGTCTGCGATACGTCCATCGTTATTGGTGGAGAGTTGATACAGTCTTTTGTTGGAGACTGTTATCTCATAGGACAGCCTCCTTAGTCTGCCGTAGCGCGCTCGAGACGCTTCATAACGGAGAAGATGAAGGCGGCAGAGAGGAGACAGCAGATGATTAGCACGCCCCAGAACCAGCCCATAGGCATCTTGTCCCAGAGAGAGCCCATCACGCCGACGAGCAGGTTACCTATAGCGGTTGCTGCGAGCCATCCACCCTGCATAAGACCAGCGTACTGTGGAGGAGCTACCTTAGAGACGAAGGAGAGACCCATCGGGCTAAGGAAGAGCTCAGCAAGTGTCAGTACGAAGTAAGTTCCGATCAGCCAATTGGGCGATACGAGCGTATCACTGGTACCATGGATATGAGCAGGAGCGGGCAGTGCGTACATGATCGTTGGGATCAGTAGTACGCAGAATCCGATAGCTGCTAGGAGCATACCGATACCGATCTTGCGAGGAGCTGAGGGCTCCTTACCACGATTGGCTAGATAACCAAAGAGACCTACCGTGACAGGCGTTAGCAGGATGATGAAGAATGGATTGAACTGCTGGAAGATCTGAGGTGTGATATTTCTCAGAGCATCACCGATAGGCTTGATGTCGATGAAGTATCCACCAGCGAGACCAGCGATACCTAGCACGACGAGGACTAAGCCTGTCTTGACATTCTTCTTACCACCTAGTAGTCCGAAGGTAGAGAGGTAGATACCATACATAAAGCAGATGAAAGGTATCAGCATCAGTAGACTAAACGGCATATAGCCCGCACCGTCTACACGTGATACGGTGTAGTCTCGTGCGAAGAAGGTCATCGTCAAGCCGTTCTGGTGGAAAGCCATCCAGAAGAAGATCACAACGAAGAAGACCAGTCCCAGTGCGATGAGACGCTCCTTAACCTCAGCTTTAGACATCTCGACGACATGCGCTGAGTTGTCACCCTGAGCAGCCATAGCCTTAGCTTGCTTGACGGTTACGTCTGCTGCCTTCCAGGTCTTACGACAGAGTACGAAGATCAGGATAGATATGACCAAGCTGATACAAGCTACAAAGAACGAGAGACTATAAGACTGTGACAAGGTCGTTGACACATAGTGCTCACCGAAGGCACGCTCGAAGCTCAACTCCTGAGCTGCTTCACCCTTATCAGCACGCTCTGCATTGAGCTTACTGTTTAGATCAGCCGTCCACTCAGCTGGGATCTGAAGCATAGCCACGCGCTCATTGATAGCGAACTTGGCCGGCTCGTCCTGCTCATTGCGGCTGATGAGGATCTCATGGTCAGCATCCGTGATCTGCAGTTGCGGATCAGTCACTAGCCCAGCTTTAGTATACTGGCGGAGAGCTGCTATACGTAGGTCGTGAAGAACCTGAGCCTCGTCCTCGGGGAACATGACACCAGCCTTCTTCTTAGCAGCTGTAACCTTTTGGCTCTGCTCCTCAGCCGTCAGCTGAGCATACTCAGGGTGCTTAGCTTGTAGCTCTGCGATAAAGGCGTCAGCATCGACCGTCTCATCGTTGAGCTTGTTATAGTTTGCAGGAATTGTCGCATCGTAGAAGTAGTTCTCCTTAGCTAGTACATTGTTCGTAATCCAGTTACCCATGCTAGGAGCAAAGAAGGCACCGATATTGATGAACATGTAAAAGATAGAGAACGCCATGTCACGTCCCTTAGAGTAGCGTGGGTCGTCATAGATCTTACCCACGAGTGCCTGTAGGTTACCCTTGAAGAGTCCCGTACCAGCAGCAATCAGGAAGAGAGACAAGAGCATGATCGTGACACCCGCACTCCCAGAGCCAAAAGGTAGTCCTAGGAGTAGATAGCCAGCGAACATAATCGTGACACCAGTGAAGATGGTTTTACCATATCCGAGCCATTTATCAGCTATGATACCACCGAAGATTGGGAGGAAGTAGACCAGCGCTAGGAAGGTTCCATATAGCATACTAGTCGTTGCCGAGGAGAAGCCGAACTTCGCCTGTAGGTAGAGCGTCAATATGGCTAGCATCGTATAGTAGCCAAAGCGCTCTCCCATATTCGTTAGGGCCAATACGATGAGCCCCTTGGGGTGTTTATTTTCCATATGAATGGTTCGTTTATAGATTAGTATTTTTCAAGTTATTCATTGCTGCGGAAGCTCGATCAGCTCGATAGAGCCACTCGTGAGGTCGAAGTAGATTGTGTAGGGGAGCTGTCCTAGCTTGTCCGCACCTAGCTTGTGCTCTAGGATCGCTGTACGTCCCCACTGCGCCACCGAGAGATCTAGCATAATTGCTTGGCTACGCTCAGGGAGCTGTAGCGACACACGAGCGCGTCCTGGCTCGATGTAGCGCAGTGCCTTGCTCTTGGTCAACTTATGCAGCTCCGCATCGCTCTGCGGAGTGGAATGATCTAGTGCTTCGATAGCTATATATATAGGAGCACCCGAGAGATCCTCCTTGTCGACCAAGCCATACTGCGGAGCAAAGCGAGCCACCACCTGCCGCGAGACTGGATCGTCAATGGGAACATCTACAATCTCCTCGTAGTATCGCTTCGAGGTGCGTCCTGCGAAGAGAGCCTGAAGTGCGGCTATCTCTTTGTCCAGCCCGTCTAGGACCATCTTGAGCGCTGGTCCATCGCACGGCATCGTCTCGACCTGCCCCGAGAGTAGCTCCACACGGCGCTCTCGTAGCTCGAAGAGTCTACTGGCCGCTACCTCAGCCTGCTTAGCACGTGAGGTAGCTAAGGCATACTCTTGAGGTAGTGCTTGACTAGCCTCCTGCTGGGTCACCCCCTTGGGATAGTCTGAGAGGTAGTCTGTCGTGGAGGGCTTGTACGCCGAGCCGTGGAGCGAGTAGAGTAGTCCATCAGGAGTTAGTGCGACAAGCTGCTCGACAGAGGGCGTCGCCACCGACTGAATCAGATAGCTCTGCATCGTGTCAGGGACTCCATGAGCGTGCATCGCCACACGCTCTATCTGGTAGCGTGTCGTGGGCTGCGTTGCATAGCTCTCACCTAGATACCTAGAGGCGTAAGCGACCAAGGATCCAGGCTCAAACTGCTCCTCCGAGATGATAAAGTGTATGCGTAGTTGTGTCTTCGGTAGATAATAAACGACTCCACTCGTGGGTTGCTCACCAGCCACGTAAGGAGTCACAGTCGCCTGACGACTAGCGCAGCTCGTGAGCCACACCATCGCCATCACAAGTACCCATCTAGTCAGTTGGGTAGAGGTCTTAGGTCTGTGCATAATCTACCAATGAAAAATAGACTTGGGACAAAGATACGAAAAAGAGATTAGAAGTCAGAGATTAGAAGTTAGAGGTCCAGGGGTGACGCATTATAAATGAAAAGCTGATTTCGGTGTTGAGGGAAGAATGAAGAGCCTAAAAAGTGAACTCAATATAGTCGCAAAAACTCTTCATT
>QWCY01000956.1_pt1 | contig 45317 bp, 57 predicted proteins | sample 1972631 | NCBI WGS metagenome assembly QWCY01 (sample SAMN09866696, study PRJNA288562) | Human gut metagenome isolate pre1_stool, whole genome shotgun sequencing... | isolation source: gut | host: Homo sapiens | place: USA: California
TGATGAAGATTAACAACCGATTTTGTCCATTCTTTTCTTTTCTCCTCTCGCTGCCTCTCAACGCATCTCATTTTCTCTCTTTACGTTGCTCAAACTTCAACTTTCTCTTACCTCGATTTTCAAATCTGCAAAACTCTCGGTGCTCATTCGGTGCACAAAAGGCCCCGGCAGTCTCCTGCCGGGGCTGTTTTTGTGTCACTCCACGATGCACTCGTAGTACACGCGCGCCTTGTCCGGCACGGCGTCCTTGTCCTCGAGCCACGCCTTGGCGAGATCGAGGTAGAGGTCCGTCCCGCTGCAGCCGTGGTCCATGAGTACCTCGCAAAAATCGCTGTACACCGCATTCATTGCGCACCAAAATTCGATTGGGTCGCAGTCAATGCCGCGCTCGTGCATCATCTTGAGCACATGGTCCGGTGCCCACTTCGCGCCGACCGTGCCGTCGGCGTTTTTTATGCCGCCGACCCACTTCTCGGCCTCCTCCCACGACAGACGCTCGTCATCGTCCTGCTGCTCGAATCCGATATGCCCCATCTCTCGGCGCCCCGGCTCGCGGCTTCGGCCGCCGCCTCTCGGCTCGATGTCGTACCGGCGGCCCATCGGCTCGTCGCGGTATCGGCGATCATAGTCTCCGTCGCTGCGCGGTGCATAGCGGCCGTCATTGTAGCGCTCGCGTCCGCGCCCGTCGCGGAATCGGCCCTCCGGCCGGTCTCTGCGTTCCTCCTCGCCGCTCCCGCGGCGGTAGAACATCATTTTTGTCCTGGCGTCCATATCGTCCCTCCTTATGCCGTCGGCGCCGTGCCGTTGACGCTCGCCAGATTGCTGCTCGGCGCGCAGGCAGCGCGACCCAGCAGCCGAAAACTGCCGCCCGTCGCGGTGGTGTTGAGCACCGTGCTGTACTTTGTCCGCGTGCGGATCGCACAGGCGGTCAACTGTGCGCAGCCGCAGCTTGTCAGCGGATACTGTACTGTCCCGCTGCCGATCGTCACCACGACCGGAGCCGTGATGGTCGCCGTCGTCGGGATCGTCTGCGCCACGACGAGACAGTATTTCTCGCCGTCGTTGTAGCTCCCGGCCGGCAGGTTGATCGTCAGCACGCCGTCCGCAAACGTCACGGCCTGCGAGATCACAAGGCGGCGGCACAGCTTACACACGTTGTTGCATGCCATGGTATATCCTCCTTTGCTCAGGGGCGGCATCTGCCGCCCCGATCTCTCATCCCGTCAGCAGCAGCCGTAGCCCTGCTGGCAGCCTGCGCCGCAGTAAGCAGCGTGCGGGTTCTGGACGAGGTACGTCGGCTGCGGCGTGGAGTTGCCGGTCCGGCGGATCAGCTCTGCCGTGTTGGCGTCCATCGCGGCCTTGAGCACGGCGTTCTGCTCGCTCTGCGAGGCGGCCAGACGGAGCGTCTGGTTTTCCTGCTGCAGGGTCGAGATCTTGTCGTTGACCATAAAGTCCAGGATGCTGCGCGTGTTGGCGTTGGCGTTGTCGATCACGTCGCGGGCCGTGCTCTGGATGGTGTTGCGGATGTCGCAGCTCTGCGTCGCGAGGTTGTAGTTGGTGTCGGCAAAGCCGCGCTCCATCAGGCGCTGCGTCTCGCAGCAGCACTGCTGCTGTCTCGCTCCGAGGTCGCAGATCTGGCCCTGCACGCCGTTAAAGCCCTGCATCATGCCCATCTGCGTGGCGTTAAAGCCCTGCTGCATCGCGATCTGCCCGTTGAGCATGCCGGTGTTCATGGCATAGAAGCCGTCACACAGGCCGTTCTGGAGCCCGCGGATGCCGTTCTGGATCTCTGCCGTCACAAAGCCGTCGTTGACTGCCTGCCGCGTGTCGATGCCGCTGAGATACGGCACCGCCATACCGGCCCCGTTGTTGCCGTTGTTGCCCCAGTTGTTGCCAAAGATCAGGGCAAACAGGATAATCACAATCCACCACGAGCCGCCGCCAAACATATCGTTGTTGTTGCGGTTGCCGGAGTCAGCGCCCAGCGCATACCCCATGCCAAAATCATCTGCCATTGTTATATCCTCCTCAGTTATTTATGATCCCACGGGCCGCGCGCGCCCGGTGAGTCCTTGCTGCGCGGCTTTTCTCAGGATCCGCAAACCGAGTGGATATGCTTACCGACGGAAGGGCAGCCCCAGCTGCTGTGCCATCTGCTCTACCGTCGTACCGCGCTCCCGCGCGGCGTTGTCCGCCATCTGGAGGAGCTGGTTATAATTTTTGCCCGCCAGCATCTGCTGCATCTGCTGGAGCTGAGGTCCCGCGCCCATCTGCTGCAGGGCACCCAGCGGGTTCCGGCCCCGCTGCGCCATCTGGATCATCATCATGAGCGGATTCATTCTGCCGGTTCCTCCTTCTTTTCTGCGGCAGTGAGCCGCTCGCTGATGCCGTTAAGCTGCGCCTGCATCTGCTGCAGCATCGTCAGCACCGGGTCTGTCGCGGTCTGTGTGCCGTTCTGCGCGGGCTGCGGAGGCGGCGCGGGAATATACTCCCCAAAGCGTGCAGCGCCCGCCGCAGCGTCCCAGCGCTTGGTGTAGATGCGGTTGTTTTGGATGTCCGCAAACACCATCAGGCTGCCGGAAAAGTCCACCGGCGTTGAGCTTGCCTCCTCGCGGCTCGATACCATCCGGCACATCGGCCCCTGCGGCTGCAGCGGCTGCTGTCCGTACCCGCCGTATGCCGGCGGCATCACCTGATTGTACCCGGTCTGATAGGGATATGCCATTGTCTCCGCCTCCTGTCTTTGATGGATATATCATACCGTCTCAGCCTCTGCGCTGTGCCCGTTTCCGTCGCGTCTGTGCCCGCAATGTGTGCAGCCGCCGCTCGATCCCCTGCATCCGGCGGGACACCGTGCTCCGCGTCATCCCCTGCCCGAATTTGTCCTCCATCTCAAACGCAATGTCCAGCTGCGCCACCTGATCGATCAGGCACCGCCGCGCGATGTAGCTGTCCTCCTCCCCAAGGTTCGCCGCCCGGATCAGTGCCTCTACCTCCTCGCGCCGCATCCCGGCCGTGCAGCTCCCCGCCTGCATCCTGCCCTTTGACATAGTTCCCCCTCCTGTGCATAAAAATGGGAGAGGGCTTTCGCCCTCCCCCGCTGTGCGGTATTTTGTTAATGCCACGGAGCCCTGTACAGGTCCCGCTCTGCGTAGCCCTCCGCCCGGTATAGCAGGTCTTTCTGCTCCGCCGTCAGCTGCAGGCTGTTGATGAGTGCAAGGATCTTCGCCTTTTTCGATCCGCTGATTGATTTCCCGTTCGCGTCCTTGTCCGCGCTCAGTTCGGCCTTTTTCTGCCAGTACTGCATCCAGATCTTTGCGCCGATTCCGCCGCTTCTTGCCTCCGTCAGTTTGTCGTAGGTCTCCTCGCTCAGCACGGTGCTCAGCGCCCTGTAGAGGCTGGTGTCCGTCAGGTTCTGCTTGAGCAGCACGTCCACCTTGTCGTTGGTCGTGAGCTGCCCGTTCTCGCCGGTCCCCTTTGCGCTGGCCAGCTTGTCGCTGACCTTTTTGGCGTCGGTCGCGCTCAGCCCGGCCTCCGTCAGGTTGGTGTAGCGCTCCGCCTCCTGCGCAAACATCTGGTAATACTTGAGGCCGTTCCGGATCGCCTCCCGCTTTTTGCCCTTGATGTTGTGCTGGTCGAGCCAGTATGCAAACTCGGAGGCCTGCTGGCTGCTGCTGAGGCTCTCGTCCTCGTACAGCGTCCGGTACTCCTCGTACACGTCCATCACGTCATCCCAGCTCATCCCGGCGTCCATCATGTTGGCGAAAACCTCATCCTTCGAGGTCGACTTCGCGCCGGTCTCCTTGTCGGCCACGCCGAACACCTCGGCATAGATGTATGCCTTAACGCTGTCCCGCACGTCAAGCTCCCGGATCGCGGTGCGCTTCTGCCGGTTTTTGTCGTTGGTGGAGAGATTCTCGTCCCCGTCCGCCTGCATGAGCTTGTTGTTAAACTGCGTCACGCCGTCCCAGCTCACGCCCTCGTCCATCAGGGTCTCGAACATGGCGTCCGTTGCGTGCTCATACTCGCCGGTCTCCTTGTTCCTCCGGCCGAACTCCTGCCGGAACAGGTAAGCCTTTTGCTCGTCGGTCAGGCCGGAGTTGTTGATGGCGTCCCGGATATCCCGCTGCGCCTGATCGGACGTCAGGGTGTCGTCTGCGTTGATCTTGATAAACTCATGCAGCAGGTTGTAGGTCTCGATCGGGTCTGCCCCGTCCTTGGATAACGTCTGCCACGTCTGCGTGTCCTTGGTCGACAGGCTGGAAAGCCCGGAGGCCCAGTAGGCATTTGCCTGCGGCGTCGCGTTTGGCCCGAAGAGGATGTTTTGCAGCGCCGTCCCAACGTTCCGCTCGACCGGATACTGCAGCCGCTCCTTGTCCCCGAAGCCCTTTGTCCGTCCTCCCTCGACGATCGTTTTGATGCCGGAGTACGTCTTGTTGATCTGCCGCCCGCCGGGGATCGCCTGCGTCACAAGCCCGAGCAGTGCCTCTCCGCTCTCCGGAGAGATCAAGCCGTGCTCTGTGGCTGCGTCCCACAGGTCTTTGCCCTTGCCGAACAGGTCCGGCATCATCAAAGTTCTGTCTCCCACGCCGACCATGCCGGAGAGATTGGAAAGGAACGGTACCTCATTGCTGATGTTATACAGCGTGTCCTCCACAGCGTTGCCCCAGTCAAAGCCCTCCTGCGGCGTCGGAACGTCGTCGAACAGGTCTGTTCCGAACATGGCGTTGCTTGCCTTGTTGAGCATGTATCGGATCCAGTCGTTGGTGGTCAGGCCCTCTCCGGATGCAATGAAATTCATGGACATGCCGATGATATCGAACGGGGCCGGAGTCCCTCCGTAAAGCTCCTCCGTCACGCGGTTGACCACAAAGGCCGCAAGCACGGTCTTCAGGATCACGCTGCTGAGCACGCGCGCTGCCTTGGCCTTTCCGCTCTCCGCCGCGATCTGCCGGAACTGCCGCGGGAGATCCTGCGACACATGCTCCCAGCTGTTGAGCGCCTCGATCTGGAACATGTTGACCATCTGCATGACGGGTGTCTTGGAATGGAACATCAGCGGCTTTGCGCCCTTGGTACGGTCGCCCATGATGGAGCGTGCGTAGGCGTCCGCTGCCCGCATGGCCTCCTCGTGCGTCTTGCCGTCGCGGATCGCGTCGAGGTATGCCGCTCTGGCCGCGATCGTCGACATCATCGTGTCGACGAATTCGGCCGGCTTAAACATGCCGGACATAAACGAGTCCGCGAAGGTGTTGGAGATATAATCCACGCCCTTTTTGCCCGTGATGAAATCGCTGTCCATCTGGAACTGCCGCAGCTTGCCGGTTGCAAACTCCGCCGTCGCCTGTGCGATGGAGCGCTTGCTCCGCTCCCCGAGGATCGTCGGCAGCTGCGCGATCTGGTTGACGGCCGACGAGACGTTGCCCGCAACATTGGCCCTCGCAAACGCCTGCGTGAGCTGTGTGCCGAGCTTCAGGATGCCGCGGCCTCCTCTGTGCTCTGCCCCGCGGTCTCCGCCGAACTGCTTCCCTGCCAGCACGTCGCCGTAGTTTTTCAGCCATACGGCAAGATCGGAATACCGCGTATTGTTTTTCTCTGCGGCGAACAGCTCGGCGATATACTGGTCAAGCTGTTTGTTGATCTCCGCTGTTGTCGGCTCTGCGAAATCATCGACCCGCTTCAGCTCGCGCAAAAAGTCCAGTTTCTCGTCGCGCTGCCCGCTGCGGGAAAGCTCGATCGCCTCCGCCAGCGAATTTTTGAAGTCGTTCTTGCCGCCGAGGCGTGTATAATTTTCCAGCGCGCGGATTTTCTGGATGTCGTCCGTGTGGAAAAGCACGTCGGACAGGTACGTCACATAGCTCTCAAACCCGTGCACGATGTCGTACTCGGTCTGCGTCCCCTCGCGGCTCTGGAAGAACGGCGTCCAGCGCTTGTTCGGCCGGAAGTCCTCCGTCCTGCCCGCGATCTCCGCCGGGAGCCTCGTTGCACTGGCGTTAAAGCCCAGCGCCTCGAACGCCTGGTTGAGCAGGTTGACCTTGTCTGCCGTGCTCAGGTGCGGCGCGTAGTAGTCGATCTTGCCGATCGGCTCGTCACCATGCGACACGAGGAAATCCGCAATGGCGTTGTAGTAGTCGTCAAAGAGCTGCCGGTACTGCTTCACGGCCGCCGCGCATTTCTTCTCGTCGATCTCGCCCTTGATGCCGTCCTTCTGCGTCAGGAACTGTGCGTACTGCTGCGCCCACTTGCTTTCTGCGGCGTTCAGGTCGAGCTCCGTCGCCACGCGCTGGATCTCCGCCTCTCTGGCCTCCGCGTCCGGGCTGGCCTTCTGCGCGGTCTCCATCTTGGTCAGCTCCGTCACGGCCTTCTGAATCGCGGCCTTGTTCGGCGACTGGTTGATCCGCTGCACGGTCGCCTCGATGTCGAGGGCCATGTGGACGTAGGCACTCTCGGCCTTGTTCAGGCCCTTGACCTTGTCGCCCTCGCCCTGGAACTCGCGCACCGCGTCGAGCTGCCGGTTCATCCAGCGCAGTCTCTCCGCCTCGTTTCTCGTTACCGGGTCGAAGTAGTACCGGTTGATCTCCTCGCCGCGCTTGTCGCCGAACATCTTGAGCATCGAGCGCTGCGGCGTCCGGTAGTTGAGTACGAGCAGGGCCTCCTTGTCAAAGCCGCCCGGATCGCTCATCAGCTCCAGCTCGTCCGGCAGCAGCTCCATGGCCTTGTAGAGCAGCGCGTCGCGGATCGCGTACTTGCGCTGCAGCCGCAGGTCCTCACCGAGCATGCGCTTGTCGATGTACAGGTTGGCGAGGTCCGTCACCGTGTCCCACCTTGCCGTGTCTGGGATATCAGCATAGGAGTACCGCCCGGCCGCGATGTCGCGCGCGAAGTTCTTTTCGAGCGCCGTCGCGCCCCATCGGCGCTCCGCCTTGGAGATCAGCTTGTCGGTCTGGTATTCCGCCTCGGCCCGCTGCCGCATCTCCTTGGTCGTCCGGTAGTCCGTCACGCCCATGTCGATCTTGACGCCGATCTTGTCGAGCGCCGGGGTCGCGCGGAAGCTGTCCTTTGCCACGCCCTCAGCCGCCACGGTCGTCGCCCTTGCCGGGGCCTCTCCGTTCCGGTATGCTGCTGCGTCCGCGTCCGCTCTGGCCTTCTTGGCTGCGTTCAGGCGGTTCGCCGCCTCCTGCGGGGTGTACATGCCCTGCTTTGCCGCAAAGTCCGTCTCCACAGCGCGCCAGCCGCCGTTCTTGCGCGGCTCCACGCGCCAGCGCTTCCCGGTCACGGCCTCCAGCAGCTCCACGGCCTGCTTGGGCGACAGGTCCGTCGTCTGCGAGTAAAACGGCACATCCTTGCCCCATACAAACCCCTGCGGCATGGCGTTCGTTTGCTGCTGCACCCAGTCCCGGAAATAGCTCTCGCTCAGGACCGGCTCCCCGCGGTCATCCGCATACCCGAGCACGTCCTCCGGCTGCGTCTCCTCCCGGTCGCTTGCCAACTCCTTCCCGCGGATGCCGTTCTCGCGGATGTCCTGCAGATCCTCCTGTACGGAGAATTTCTGCAGCGGCCCAATCACGCTTGTAAATTTTTCTCCGGATATCTTGACACCGTCGGCGTCATATGCTATACTTCCAATATAGCCGTCCTTGTGCGAACCGTCTGGGCTACCGCTTCGGTAGCCCAGCGACCGAAGCACCTGGGCGGCTCTTTTTGCGTCTGTGTACAGCACGTTGCTGTCCTCCAGCGAGAGTCTGCCCCCATCCTTCGTGTATGCACTGTTTACCTTCTGCATTCCCTCAAACCTGTATCCGCCCTCCGTCGGAAGCAGGTCCAGCACGACCTGCACGGCTTTCCCGTTCTCGGCTCTGACGTCACCGAACATGACGAGCCGGGTGTTTGCGTTTTCTGTGTCTACCGCTCGGCTCGCCAGCACGATCGCGGGGTTTTCCAGCACCTGCGGGAGCGCTTCAATGGTCTGCAGGCTCATCTCCTTATGGGTTCGCATGATCTTGGATATCTTCCACCCGTTCAGGTAGATGTTCCCGTCCTCTGCCCCCAGATTCTGCAAAACGGGGCCTGTCGTTCCTAATATCAGCCGCTCGTTCCCGTTGCGGCCTCCCCGGTCCCATCTCTCCAGGTCACTCTTGTACTGCTCGTTGATCTCTGCAGAGATACCTCCGCCCCCGCGGAACAGCGTGTTTTCATCCGCGCCCTTCGGCGCGGTTTTTCTTCGCTCTTCCTGCGCCATGCGGTATCGCTCGGACACGTTGCGCGCCTCGATCTCTCCCGCCGTGTTGAGGTACATCTCGTAATACGCGGGCTGCGGGTTCTCCATCTTCCGCTGGAGGTCAAGCAGCCGCCGGAACCACTCGTTTTTGTAGAGCTCCTCATACAGCTTGTCCTGCTCCGCCTCGTATTTCGCGTACCGCTTCCCGGCCTCGCTTTCCGGGTCTGCCGTAAACGTCGCCTCCATCTCGCGGTCAAGCTCGTTGTAGCGGATCACCTTGTTTTGGTCTGCCTTGTCGAGGCTGGTCAGGATGCGGCTGTAAAGCTCCTGCGCGCGGTCGCTTGCAGTGTCGCCGCTCTCATACTCGCGTGCCGCCCAGTATTCCGGGCTTGCTCCGCTCTCCCAGCCCTCGATCTGCTGGATCGCGTGCTGGATCTCGTGCAGCATGGTCCCGACTTTTGCGCTGTCTCCCGGCTTGTCCTCGGAGATCGTGATGGTGTTGGTGCTCGGGTCATAGCTTCCGTTCTTGCTTCCCGTGTCGCTCTCCAGCCGGACCTTGACATTCCGCAGCTCCGGGTACGCCTCATAGAGCGAGTCATGCTCCAGTACGTCCGCAAGCGTCGCGTTCCCGCTTTCTACCCGCTCGCGCAGCCTCGCATACTCTCCGCTCCAGATATCATCCAGCTTCTCCATGCGCTGCATTTCGCTTTCGCTGATCGTTCCCTCAAACATCTTCTGCAGCAGGTCCTGATATTCCGCATAGTCGGCATGATCCTCCCGGAACTGTGCATCTCCGCCGCCGCGGTATTCCGCCTCGCTGTTATCGATCTCAAAGCGCCAGCTCTGGCCGTCCATGGTGCGCGTCCATCCGGTCTCCTGCCAGATTTCCTCGCTGCTCGCGCCCTCCTGCTCCATCTGCTCGGCGAGCTGCAGCGTCTGTGAGTTCGCCGTTCTGGCCTTCTGCCCGGCAAGCGAAAATCGCCCCTCCGGGCTTCCCCTCGTCTCCTGCGAGGTCTGCGCCGGTTCGGACGCCCGCTCGCTCTGCTGCACTTCGCTCTGCACAGCCTCCGTGAACTGCGTCGCGCCCGCGCGGAACCGGTTCATGCCGGCGTAGGCGTCTGCGAGGACCTCCTCGTAAACGTCCTCCATGCTCTGGTAGGCCCCGCTGTAGCTCTGCACATACTCGCGCGCCACCTGCTCAAATGCTTCCTCGCCGAACGTCTCCCGGACCTTTTGCAGCGCCTGCTGCACGAGGGCCGGGTCTTTGTTTCCCCGGACGTGGAAGAGCTCATGCTGCGCCAGCTGCCCGCCGTCATACTGGATGTCCGTCGCGCTGACGACGGCGCGCTTCACCGCCGCGTCATATACGCCGTTGATGCGCATCAGCTGATCTCCCCGCTGCATGGCCATCGATCCGCGCACAAAGACGACGTCCACGCCGAGCTCCGCCCCAGCCTGCTTTGCCGCCCGCATCCCGTCGTCATACATGCTCTCCGGGATCACGGCCAGCGTCACGGCATCCGATCCGCCCCGCACGAGTTGCGCAAGGCTGGTGTCGCTCTGCAGGCTGGCGTAACGGTTCAGCCGTTCCGCTCTTGCTGCGTCTTCGGGCCGTAGATTCGCTCGACGATTTGCCGGACCATTTTCTCCTGCTCCGGCGTAAGCGTTCCGCCGCTCTCCTTCTGCCGCTGCTGCTCCTGCTGCCATGCCTCCAGTCTGCTCTCCGGTACCCAGACCTGCATCCCGTTGGCTGCCTCCATCAAAAATCTCCGTTCTGCCATTGTCGATTCCTCCGGTTTCTGCCGCATTCACGGCGGCGTTTGTTTCCGCTTCCGCGCGGATGGTGTTGACGCCCTGCGCAGCCTCCTGCACGGTCTCCTGCTCTGTCTCGGTCTGCGGCGTCCCCTCTCCGTATCTCGCGTTGAGATACGCCTGCAGGTTCGCCGTCGCGCCCTCGTTGATCATGCTCAGCTCGTTTCGGAGGTTCAGGGCCGTCATGGCATCCATCGTGCCATCCTGCACGGCCTTGTCAAGATAGCTTTCGGCCGTCCGGGCCATTTTCGCGATCTCTGCATCCATGCGGCCGGTCATCGCAAAATTCGCTGCGTTCTCCTCTGCACTGTCCCATGCCTGCCGGATCTGTCGCACATTCTCCTCCAGCGTCTCCTCCGAGAAGGTCTTGGCGTCTACGCCTTCGATGCTCCCTCTCGCATCCGCGATCACGCGCTCGGCATCCGTCCCCCGGTATGCCTTCCCCGCGCCGGTCTTGGACCAGTATGCCTCGGCATCCACGAGATTCCGATATACCGTGTTGTACTCGTTCACGGCCTGCGCCCAGCTCTTCTTGGCTGCGCTGCGCTGCACATGGTCCCATCCGTTGGCAAGCATCAGATCCTCGTCGCCCGCCAGAAACTCGACGGCGTACTTCTCCATCTGGAGGTTCAGCTCGCCGCGGTCGCTCTGCGCTGCCGCGTCGAACATCGTGATGCGCTTGGCGTTGCCCTCGTGGTCGTTTTTGGCCAGCACTTCGGCCGTGTCCGGTCCGATGCTCAGGATCATCGCCAGCGCAAAGCCGGAGATAAACTCATCCCGCAGCTCGTCCCAGCTCAGGTTTGCCTCGCCGGTCAGCGCATAGTCCAGCGCGGCCGAGCCGATCGCAGAGGCCACCTCTTCGAGGCCCTCGCCGATGCGATCAAATGCCGCGGATGAAACGATCTTTCGGATCGTCTCGTTGTTGGTCATCTTGTAGACAAGCTCCGTCACCTTTCCGGTGTCCCCGGCGTCGATCAGCGGGTTTCCGCCGAAGAGCATGTTTGTGCCATATTCCAAAAGGCCGCCCGCGGCGAAGCGGATAAACTGCTCGCCTCTCGCATCCCCGTTGCTCTCTGCCTCGCCGTAGGAGTTGATCGCCGCGAAGCTGCTCGTCACGATGTTGCTTCCCTGCTTGGCCATCTGCGCAAACTTCTCGGCCTTCGTCGCGGCGCTCGTCACCAGCGGCGATACCTGTCGGCTACCACCCGCAAAATTAGCCATCGTCCCCGTCGCCGCTCCGGCAATTGTGGAGGCGGCCGCCATTTCCAGCGCGGCCGTCGTCAGGCCGGAGATCTGCTCCGCCGCCCAGCGTTCAAACTTGCCGCCGTTCTGCAGCAGGTCAGACGTCTCACGCCCGCGCACCCAGTCCTGATATTTGGCCTCCTGCCATTCCGGATTCTGGTAGTTGATGTTTTCCTCGCCGCCCTCGGCGAAGTAATCGCCCAGATCGTTTTCAAACGCGCCGAAGCCGTTGAGCAGGCTGCCCAGCGCCTTCCCGGCGTAGCCTCCTCCGCGGACGAGCAGCTGCTCCAGCCCGGCCGGATACTTCTGGAACAGGTTGTCGCGCGCCCGCTCCGATCCGCTCGCCACCTGGTCGAGGAAGGAACCCGCCGACATCTCGGGGTAGCTGTTGAGCGCATCCTCCGCACCCTTCTCATTCGCGCGCAGGCCGTTGGCCTCGCGCTGCTGGCGGTAGGTCTCCAGCTGGCTGACCACGTCGCTTGTCCCGTATCCGCTGACGGCCCGTGTCGCCGGAGCGTTTTTGGCGTATCGGTCGAGCACCTGCATGTACCGGTCGTACTGCTCCTGCGTCATGGCCACGTTGGCGAGGTACCCAAAGATCGCAGCGTCCGTCGCCGCGCCCTGCGACTGGCTCGTCACGTCCGCCTGCGGATCCACATGCTTGCCCGCTGCGTCAAGCAGCTGGTCGACGCTCTTGTACTGGATGTTTTCGCGCGTCGTGCTCTGGTTGTAGCGCAGCTCATAGCCAAAGGTGTTCCGGTCGGTCGGTATGCCACCCGCTGCGGCAAGCATGGCGTTCTGCTGCGCCTTCCCCGCTGCGGTGTAGTTTTCGTCACCCATCACCGGCCCGCGCAGTGCGTCCGTCCACTTCTGTTCGCGCTGGCCGAAGCTCCGGCCCTTGACCCCGCTTCGGTATGCGTCGTAGGCGTCATATACCTCGCTCACGAGCTTGTTGTACTCATCTGCGCTCATGCTCTGGCTGTAGGCCAGATAATACAGGCGGCTGGCCACATCGTCCCACTTTTCCTTCGCGGACGCTGCGTCCGTTCCGCTTTCCCCGGCAGTCCGCAGCTCCTGCAGTTCCTGCCGGATGGTCTGGCCGTGCTGCTCCGGCGTCTGATTCTGGTTCAGGCTGTCCGTGAACAGCTTTTCAATCGATTCCCCGCGGATTCTCGTCAGCCTCTGGCGGTACGGCCCGGTCTTGTCCATCTGCAGGGCGTTCTCTGCCTGCTGCTGCAGCTGGCTGCCGCCACGCACCGGCACGCGTGCCTGATACCCCTGACGGATCCCGGCATCCACGCCCAGCCCCTGCCATTCGTTCGCCTTTCGCAGCTCGCCCCACATGCCGGTCGCAGCCTTGTACAGCGACCCCACATTTCGCACAGCGTACTTCCCCTGCTCCGCGATCTGCTGCACCTTGGATTCTTTGCGCGCCGCGAGCCATTCGGCCATTGCGTCGCGCCCCTCCTCCTGCCGTACCGGCGTAGAGGACTTTTCCGTTTTTCCCGTCTTTACCCCGGTCAACGCCGTCGTCGTTTTCTTCGCCTGCTCCAGGATCTGATCTACCTTGATCTGCGCCTGACGCACGGCCCCGTGCTCCGGGGTCGCGCGCTGCGCAGCTTTCTCTGCATTCCGTTTCGCCAGCCATTCGGCCATTGCGTCCCTCGGCATAGGCTCCTCCTTAGTTCACGCCCCAAAGCGAGGCGAGATAGTTTTTCTCCGCCAGCGTCAGATGCCCGGCGTTATAGTCCTGCGTGATCCGGTTAAAGATCGATTCCATCGCCGCGTACTGATCCTCTGCGCTGCGCGGATATCTCGACGAGCTGACGATATCCCGGTAATACTGCTGCCCCAGCGCGCTGAGCTGGCTGCTGTCTGCAATCGTCGGCGTATTCCCGTCTGTGCCTCCCGTTGTCCCGCCCCCGCTTCCCGATCCGCTCCCGCCCCCGCCTCCGGAGCTGTACGAGCCGCCGCCGGATCTTCCGCCGGAGCCGCCGCCGGATCCGCTGTAGCCGCCGCTCTGCGCCTGCACACCCGCGAGGATGCGCTTCGCGTCCTCGCCGCTGATCCCGGCCTGTGCCAGCATCTCCGCGCTCGGCATCTGGCCCAGCTGCAGCATCGTCATGGCGAGGTTATAGGCGTTCTGGCGCTGCTGCTCGTTCTGGGTGTACTTGTCCAGCTCCTGCTGGTATCTCCACTGCTCCCGCTGCCAGTCGGCGTCCTGCTGCGCCCGCATCTTCTGCCAGTTCTGATACGACTGGTCCGTCGTCGGCGTCCCCACGCCCACGCCAAGCACGCTGGATACCTGATCGTCCGCATATCCGAGCTGCTGCCAGCGGTTGAGCGCCTCGTTGATGCGCAGGCTGTAGTCGCTCTGCGCGGCGCTGCCCGCGTTCATCAGGGCCGAGAGGTAGTTGTACTGATCCTGCCGGGCCGTCTGCTTTTCGTTGTACCAGCGGTTGTATGCCTGCTGCTCCAGCTCCGGGACCTTGTCGGCCAGCTGCGCCTTGTAGTTGTCGGCCGCCTGACTTGCCGCCGCAATGGCCTGCGTGGAGGCAAGGCCGCCCGTCTGCTTGGCGTAGGCTCCCAGCGTGTCGCGCATCGTCCGGTCGCCCTCGCGCAGGTAGGTCTTGCGGTACTCCTGCATGGCCGTGTCGTTTTCGGGGTCCCACTTGTAGGCCCCGCCGCTGTTCTCCTGCAGGCGCTTGATCGCGGCGTCCAGCTCCTCCTGATAGGGGTTCTTCCATCCGGTGTTTGCTCCGGCCCCCTGCAGGTAGTTGGCGTACTGGTTGGTCTGCGCCCACTGGTGCAGCCCCTCCCCCGCGATCTTTTCGTTTCGCATCTGCTCATAGATCGCGGCCTGTGCGTAGTTGCCCTTCGCGGCCGCGTCGTCCATCAGCTTTTTGTAGTCCGTGTCCTTGTTGTATCCGTACTGCATGGCCCCTCCTTACTGCATGCCCTGCTGCATACCCATCTGCTGCTGCATGGCCTGCTGCGACTGCATGGCCATCGCCTGTGCCTGCTGCTGCGCAGCCTGCTCCTCCAGCAGCTTCTTGATCGTCCCCGCGCCGGGGTAATTCTGCATCTCCATCTGCGACCAGTAGCGGATCAGCGTCTGCGGCTCGCTCGGGTTGCCGTAAGCGCCGCTCTGCAGGTGCTGCGTGATCTCCTGCCACATGGCCTCGCGGTTCGCGGCAAGCCCGGACGCGTTGTCGCAGCTGAAGCGGAACTGATCGTTCCAGTATAGTTCTCCCGCCTCGTCGCACTCCAGAAATGCCCACGAGTTCCATTCGGTGTCCATCTCATTCTTGCCGTGCATCTTACGCCGCTCCTCGCAGTATGCGAGCTTGTTGCGGAAGAGCCGCTCGAAGATCTCGGCCCACGCGGCCTTTTTCATGATCTTCTTCGATTCGATTCGGCCTGCCGCCTGCGCGGCCGAAAACTCCTTGGCCTTGCCGGACGTCGCCGTCGTGTCCGTCCTGCCCTGGAACGAGTCCGTGATGCCGAGGATCCGGCGGCTCTCCTCGTAGACGTGATTGAGGTACGCATACGGCCACTCGAGGTCGCCGGTAAAATCAAACTGCTTGACCTGCGCCAGATCGGACTGCGGCATGTACCACAGCTCCTGATCCTGCCCGTCCATGCGGAGGCCGGGATTGTCCGGCATCGCGATCTTCGTGCCCCACTTGCTGATGCGCGTGATCATCTTCCGGCTCAGGTGATTTACCGTGTTCTGCTGGTCCCGGATCTTGTCGCAGTCGCTCTCGCCCAAAAACGTTCCCCATGCGGTCACATTCCGCTGCAGCACGACGGGGTAGATGTTCGGGCGGTAGTACGGCACCCAGTATTCCGTTTCTGCCTGCGTCTGCGTGTTGTACGGAGGCAGCGTCTCAGGCCCCAGAATCGTCTCTGCGCCGCTTTCTGCCTCCGGCATCAAACTACCCACCGCTCCATCTGCTGCCCCGTCCGGCGTAAAGTCCGGCTCTGCCGCAGCCGGTTCCGGTGCAGCCATCCCCTGCAGACGGTTCAGCACATCCTCACGGACGCCCTTCTCGCGCAGGTCGGCGATGGTCATCCAGCGTCCTTCCTCGTCCGTCTCCTCCCAGCTGCGCGCGCCGCAGTAGGCGCAGGCGTCCTTTCTCCGCCGCTCCGGCGGCAGCCCCTGCGGATACTCACCGTTTACGGTCGGCCCGACCATCTTCCAGTTGACCGAGTCCGCCTCTGTCTGTCCGCACTTTTTGCAGCGGCGCAGGCGGCGGCTCTGGCAGTCCTCCAGCTCCTCGCAGACCGTGTCGCCCACCCAGACGATGCGTCCGACGCCGCCGTGCTCGTTGCGGTAGTAGGCCGTCTCCAGCGTGACGAGGTCCTCGGCCGTGCTGGCCTCCTCGCCACGCAGGCTGGCGTCCTCCTCCGTCTCGTCCGAGACGTCCACGCCGTACCGGCGCTTGACGTAGCCCTTGGTTTGCGGCATGCGGAGAAACATGTAGTCCATGTCCTCCGGCTCTTCCACACCGTCCTGCGGGATGTAGCGCTTGGGATGCAGCACCGTGATGCTGTTCTCGCCGACGGTCGTGTGCGTCCGCTGTGCGCTGTCCCACTCCACGAGATACAGCACGCCGCCCTGCACCTTGCAGGTGCGCTCTGCGCGGTCGTTGATGCGCTCCGCCGGCAGCCGGTCGAGCTCGTCCAGGAGCATAGCCTCGATCATCTTGCCGAGCAGGTTGTCCTGCTGGCGGCTCGGCGTTACCTTCCCGGTCGGCATACTGTTGTCGATCTCCGATTCGATGTTCTCCGACGTGATGTTCCAGACGTGCGGTGTGTCCGTCGGCTCGTCGATCCCGTTTTCGATCAGCGGCCGCAGCGCGTGGCCGCCCTTGTACTGCACCTCGCGCGCGTCCATCTTGTCAAGCTCCCCGGCGTAGGCCTGCAGGTTTCGGTCCAGCTTATCCTGCCACTTGTGCAGGGTCTTTTTTGCGTTGTCCATGTGTCCTCCTTAATGCAGCGCACTGCCGACGTAGTATTCAATGGCGAGGCTGTGCAGCGCCCACTCTCCCGTCGCCTCGATGCGGAGCCGGAAATGGTCGCACCGGTGCGGCACGACCGGCAGGTAATAGCTCCGCTTGCCCGCTGCGGTCAGCGTTGCCACGCTTTTCCACGTCCCGCTGCTGTCATACTGGATCTTGACGGTCACGCTCGCGCCCATCAGGCTCAGCCGCAGCAGCAGCTTGCTCACGGCTTTCCGGTTGGGCGACTCCATCGTAAAGTCCGCAAACTCCACAAAGCTCTCCACGGCCGCCGTGTTTTCCGGGCCGCCCGGCCCCTTGAGCGTCGTCAGCGCCTTGCCGGTCGTCATTGCGATGATGGACGGCAGCAGCGTCTCCGCGCCCTCCGTCAGCGCCATGCTGTCGATGTCGGGGCTGTCCTCCACGGTCCAGATGCCGCGCAGCCCGTCGTAGTGGTATAGTCTCTGCGGCGCCGCGCCCGGCTTTTTGAGCTGGATGTAGTAGTCCGTTCCGTCGCTCTGTGCGAGGCCGCCTCTGTACTCACCCGGCCCAAAAACCTGCTGCAGGTCCTGCGGGTAATCTCCGTCGTAGGCCATCATGCCCTGCGGAGAGTAGTAAAACAGCAGTCCGCCCGCTGCGCCGAGGCTGTTCTGCATGCCGTGCGCCACGCCCGGTGCGAGGATCTCGCTCGTCTGGAATGTCGTGGCGTCCGTCCCGTAGATCCGCAGGATATAGCCCTCGCGGAAAAACGTGGGGTAATGCCAGCCGACGCCGCCCGTGATCTCGCCGCGGGTCTGCTGCTCCACGTACCAGCTGTCCGTGCTCAAGCCGTCAAAAACGTAGAAATTCGTCGGATCGCCGAGCGCGCTGGCAAAGATCTCCTTTTTGTCCGCGCCCCAGAGGCGATTTTCAAACTCAAAGCAGATGTCCATGTCCGGCACGTTGCGCCGCAGCGTGATCGTCCCCGTCTCGCTGTACGAGGTCTGCTTCTCGCCGCTGGCGCTCAGCGGGATCTTGAAGCAATAATCCGAAAAGATGAGAATCTTTGAGCCGATCTCGCGGATGATCGCGATCTTGTTATTGTCCGGCTCCGTGGTCAGGCCGTCGATCTCCACGGCGTCTCCGACCTGGAATCCCGCCTTTGCAAAATCGGCCGATGCCGGGGAATTGATCGTCAGCGTGTTGGCCGTGGCGGCGGCTCCGTAGATCGTCCCGTCCGAGATCGTGATCTTGGTCGCCGTCAGCTCCGCCTCCATGCTCACGACCCACGCGCCCATGCTGCTATCCCACTCGTCGCCGGTCCACACAAAGAGCGACCATTTCGGGTCCTGCGGATCGTTCGGATTGGTGTTGATGACGTATGCCGTTCCCTTTTCGGCGCTCGTCGGCAGGGCTGCCGGATTGTCTGCCTTCCCCTTGACGGTGTATTTTGCCTGCACCAGCTTTTTCGCGGGCATCAGCACGATGCGGTCCCCAAAGCGCACGAATTTTGTCTCTCCCGTCCCGACGTATGCTGCCTTGAGGTTGAGCAGCGCCCACTTGTACCACAGCCAGCCGTCCGCATCGACGTACCACATTGCGTGGTTGTCAAAAAACATCTCCGTTGCGCCGGTCAGCGTCCCGCCGTTCCGCCGCTTATCTCGAGAGCGCAGCAGGGGATAGTCCCGCGCGCTCATATTCTCCATGTCATAGATCTCGCCGTCCCCGGCGTTCGGGTGATGCCGCAGCCCGCCGAACTGCACCTGCTGCGACCGCGTGATCCCGGAGCTATAGGCCATGCCCGGCAGTCTACCCATTCTGTCTCCCCCGTTCCAGCCGCTTTTTCGTGGCCTGCATCTTTCGCTCCGCCATGGCTGCCCGGTCGCCGGTGATCGCGTCCATTTGGTTTTCGATCTCGCAAAACAGATATTCGAGTCCCGCCATCAGCTTGCGGTGCCAGCGGTTGAGCGCGGCCGTGTCAGCCGCGGCGTTGCCGGTCAGCTCCGGCGGCTCTCCCGCCAGCTGTCGGATATTTTGCAGCATATTTCCCTCCTATTTCAGAACGGGTTGCCCCATTTGCTGATCAGATAGGCCCGCTCCGTGGCGTCGGCCGATCTGTAATCCTCCCATTGATCCTTATCCCATTTGACGCGCTTGTGCCTCGTCTCTACGGTCGCCCGCTGCTGCTGGCGCACATAGTAGGTGATCGCCAGCGCCATCACGCAGTCGTCGTGCGCGCCCTCGACCGCCTCCGGCCGTCCCTTGCTGTTGCGGGCAAAGGTGAGCATCTCGTTGAGGCAGTCCTCATCGTCGATCAGCTCCGGATGCTCACGCATGATCCCCTGCAGCTCCGCGATGATGACCGGCCGCGTCAGGCGGTCTGTCTTAAAGCCGAGCGCCTCGCGCACCACATGCGTCAGGCTGTCCTCGACCTGCCGCACGAACTGCCGCGGATACCGCAGTCGGGAAAGCTCCTTGATCGGATGCGTCGAAAAGTTGGCCTCGATGCCGACGAGCGCCTGATTGTACCACATGCCGAGGCACCATACCTCGCGGGCAAACAGATCCTCGTCGGTCCTCGTGCGGTACTTTGCCACGAGCCGCCCCGTGCTGTTGTCGATGACGCATGCGACGAACCAGTCAGAGCCCTCGCCCGCCGTGTCCGCCCCGATGACGTAAGGGTGTCCCGCCTTTGGCTCCTCCCAGACGAGCGTCTCGCCGTCTTCCGCGTCCGTAAACGCTGCGTCCGTGATCGCAATCTCGTCGTAGCGGTATGCAAATCTCCCGCGCCGGATCGGCTTTTTGCAGTGCAGCAGCCGCTCCATCAGGATATCGCGCCGGAAGATCGTCTGACTCAGCACTCCCCACTGCCCGAGGCAGTATACCTGATAGTAATAGGGATCCGTCTCTCGGAATGCCTCCAGCGTCAGGCGGTCCTCCTCCGGCAGAAAGCGGTTATCCTTGTACGTCGTCCGGCTCGTTACAACGCGGGCATCCTCACGGTCGAAGAACCTCTTTTTGAGCCAATGTGTGATGGAAATCGGGTTGAATGAGATGATGATCTGCTTGTAATATTTGCGCTCGCCGCGGAGTCGGATGTCGAGCTGATTAAAGTCCCCCTCCAGCAGCTCGCTCGCCTCCTCGATCCAGATGCCCGAGATATCGTGGATGGACTTGAGCTTTTCCACGTCGTCCAGTCCGGCAAACAGGATCTCGCTCCCGTTGTAGAACGTGATGTACATGTCGCCGCTCTTGCCGCGCGGGATCATCTTGACGGCCGGTCCGTAGTACTGCATGGCCTGCGCCTTGAGCTGATCAAAGCAGCTCTCGCGCAGCGTCTTGGCGACCTTTCGGACCACGAGCATTCTGTGCCCCGGCTCCGTCGCGCAGCGCTCCAGCACCTTGCGGCCTGCAAAAATCGACTTGCCGCTGCCGCCGCCGCCCATCAGGATCAGGTGCCGGTGATGGTCAAAAAACAGGGGCAGGAAAACGGCGTTGTTGCTCTCGCACAGCTGCTTGTACCACAGCGCAGCCTGCAGCGCCTTGTCGTCCATTTCCCTGCCCCCTTTTTACTTGCTCATGCCCGCTCAGGAGAGCGTGCTGCCGAAGGCGACGCCGCCCACCGCGAACGCGCGATAGTCGTAGAAGCCGCCGGTAAATCTGGAATTTCCCTTCCACGTATTTGCATCGTTCGCTTCGATTTCGCTGCGCACGGTCAGCGGCTTGCGGTTGATGTTGACTGCGCCGAGGTTGCGCTTGTTGTACGCCAGATCGGCGAGGATCCACGGGTAGCCGCTCGTGCCCATGTACGGGACGAGGTACGGCGTCACGATGACATTCCAGTTGCCGAACTGGTAGTTGTACTTGTTGCCCGCGGCCGTGCTCGTGTCGTGGTACGCGCCCAGCACGCCGAAGACGTCGGCCTTTGCCTTGGCGTCGTTCGGGATGATGATGGTGTCCGGCGCGAGGTTGCCCACGTCTCCGCTGTCGGTCTTCAGATTCTGCATGGCCGTCGCCACGAGACCGAGGTTGGCCTCAGAGAACGCGTTGGAGAATGCGTTGCTCTGCGTCTTGCCCGTCTTCTTGATCTTGTGAGACTGCGAGAACAGCTTCACTTCGTCCTTGGCCGTGAGATCGAACGTCTCGACGCCGACCTTCACGGTGTCCTTATTCTGGATCGCGTTGCCGAGCAGGCCCCAGAAAAAGTTGTTCTTGGCCCGGCGGAAGTCGTCCAGGAACTGGATCGGCTGACCCTTGAGCACGCTTCCGAGCTTGTCCTCCATCATCTCCATCGAGATGCTGAAGCTGCCCTTCCACGTGATCGGGCGGAAGGTCTTGAAGTAACCCTGCTCGATGCCTCCCTGCGGATACGCACCGTTCTCGCCGACCGGCTCAAAGCTGTTGCTGCCGGTCAGGCCGCCGAGCGCCGTGCTTGCCGTCGTGATCGGAATGTCGACGAAGATCTCCTCGAGGATCTTCGCCTCCTCCGAGTTCATCCACGCCTCATACTCTCTCTCCAAGAGCATGCGCAGCGGAGACTGCAGCTCGCCGAAAAGCGCATTTGTGGTGTTGCTGGCCTCAGATACGATAATACCTGCCAAATATTTCCCCTCCTGTCTTTGTTATCCCGTGCTCGTCACCGTTCCCGGGCGGATAAATCTGCCGCGGACCGTGTCGCCGATCGCCGTGCCCTTGAATGCCACGACCTCAAAGACGCCGTTTGTCGTGGTCGCCGTGGCCTTGGAGCCGGTCGTGTCGATCGTCACCATCTGGCCGACTGCCGCGCCGGTGTTGGCCGCGCTCCATTCCGTCTCAAAGATCGTCTCCTCGTGCACGCGGATGCAGGGGATCACGTCCCCGGCAGCCACCGTGCCGCCGTACATGCTGATATAGTCCGGTCTCGTTGCGCCGGTGCACTTTGCAAGCTTGCCGCTCGTGAGCGTCAGCGCCATGCCGACGGTGCATGCCCCGATGGCGGATGCCTCGAGGTATTCCCACGGCTCGGGCTGACCGTCGCGGTAGCTCTGCGGTAAAAATGCCATTTGTCCTCCTTCCGGCCGTTATCCGGCCTTGTGTGTCTTGTTGTAATGTGCGGAGATCTCCGCATCCGTCGCATTGGGGTTGAGTGCCTTGTAAAAGGCCTTGACCCCTGCCGGGACGGGTGCCGGGGTGTCTCCGGTCGTCTGCCGTGTCCGCTGCTGATGCTGCAGCCCGGCCGCAGCGTTTCGCGCTGCCTGTTCTCCCGCCGCGCGCTGGCCGCGCTGCAGGGCATCAAAGTTTGCCAGCCGGTATGCGTCTACGTAGTTGTTACCTCGACGCACCGCATCGGCAAATTTCGAGCCGGTCTCCATCGCCATGATGTCGTCCAGCGACTTGATGGCGGGGTTCATCCTGCGGATCTCCGCCAGCTCCGTCTCGCGGCGCTGCGAAAACTCCTGCGCTCCGGCTCTCTGCTCAGCCGCCTCGGCGCGCTGCTGCGCCTCCTTGGCTCCGCTGAGGATCTGCTGGATCTCCGGCGACTGCATCAGGGCCTGCTGCAGCCCCTCCGGTGTCAGCCGTCCGGCCTTGAGGTCGTTTGCCAGCTTGGCGTTAGCCGTGGCGGTCTGGAATGCTCTCCAGTCCTCCATGTTTTCCACGGTCTTGCCCGTAAACGGATCCTTGATCCCGGCCTTGCCAAAGACCTCTTTCTCCCACTTGGCCCGCTCGGACGCCAGTGCGGCGTCGATCGCCTCCCGCTGCTCCCGCTCTCTGCGGGCCGCAGCCTGCTGGCGGCGGGTCTCCTTGTCCTGCGGCTGCTGCGCCTCCTCCTGCGGAGCGTCCTCCGCGTCCGGCTGCGTCTCTGCCGCGTGATCTTCCGCTCCTTCGGTTTCTGCAGGTTCGGCGACCTCCTGCCCGTTTTCGCCTGCCGAAGTCTCGTCAGCGTCAGGGGCGGCGGCTCCCTGCTCGTTTTCGCCATCTTCGGGCTGCGGCAGCCCAAACTTCTGATACCAATCCATTGTGTTCCCTCCTGCCCATCAGGGCGTCACTTGTTGCTGCCAGCGTTGCCGCTGAGCTTCTTGCCTGCCGTCATGCGCAGGTCCGTGCCGGTGTGGATCCGGCTCTGATCCGCCGTCGGCTTTTTGGCAAAAGGTGCCTTGACGTACTGCTGTCCGCCGTGGCCGATCTTGCCCGCGTAGCCGTCTCTGCTGTCTGCCATGCTGTCCCCTCCTCTCACCGGTTTTGGTCATTTTACCCCAAAAGCCGTGTTAGTTACCGTCAACTTGTACTGCCGCGTAAGCATGCAAAAAGAGCACCCCGCGGTCCTCCGCAGGGCGCTCTCTTTCCGGCCTTATTCTGTTTTTTCTTCCGGCAGTCCCGCAACGCTGGTCAGCAGGCTGAGCACGCCCGCCAGCGCCGAAGCGCTGGCCACAACGGCCCAGTTGACCTCGCCGAGCACGGCGCTCGTGCCGATCGTCGCCACGGCCGTCTGCGCCACCGTCTTCACGGCGCGGATCGCGGCCGCCTTGAGCCACTTTTTCCAGTTCCTCATGGTTTTTCCCTCCTCATTTGATTCCCATCCTCGCCAGCAGCCACGCGACGACCGCGCCGACTGCCACGAGGATGATCTTTTCCACAACCTTTTCCCAGCGCTTTCCCGGCGCTGCCTGCAGTGCCTCGATGCTTTTGCGCACCGCCTTGATGTCCTCGCCGCTCTTGGCCACATCCCGCCGAATCGTCTGCTGCTCCTGCGCCATCACGGCCACACTCGTGGCCAGCTTATTCAATGCCTTTTGGTCCTGCTCCAGCTCATCAATCCGGTGCGTGTTGCTTTTGCTGCGCTGCTCCGTCTCCGTCAGCTTTTGGATCAGCTCATCCTGCGTCACCGCCTCACCGCCTCTCCAGATACTCGAGCTTAGCGTACCCGGTCACGCCCGCTGCGTCCACAAGGTACAGCCACTCGCCCGTGTGATACCCGTAGCAGCTGCACTTGCTCCCGTCCGGCATCACGCGGAGGCTCGCGTACTGCGTGCCCGGCCCTTTCCTCAGGTTGAGCCCGCCGTTTGCCCGGACGGCGTAGCCGCGCCGGTATCCGGCCGTGTACTGCTTCGGCGGCTGCACCTTGTTGTCCGGCACGACCGTCGTGCCGCCGGAATACACCGCCTTGCCGCCGGGTCCGTACACGCTGTAGCCCGTCGGGCAGGCCGCGATCGCGTTGCTGAGATCACTGTACGCCCCGATCTGGCTGGCTGCGTCGCCCCAGCTCTTGCGGATGCGGTAGAGCTCCTTCGGCGCAGGCTCCGGCGCGGGCTGCGGCTTGCCCGCCAGCAGCTCCGCCACGCGCCGCCGCAGCATCCCCATCGTGTAGCCGTGCCGCGGCCACCAGTTGTCCGGGTCGTTGTGGTCGGACCCGTAGCCCCGCTGCCCGGCCTCGTTGTGGCTTACGATCTCCGTGATCGTGGGATAGGCCCGCATCAGGTGCGCGCACAGCTCGGCCGCAAGCTCAAACGTGTCACGGCAGTAGGCCGCGTCGCGGTGATCGTCCTCGCAAATCTCGAACTGGATCGAGCAGTCGTTATAGCTGCCCTTTCTGCCGGAGCCGACGCCCCAGCACCGCATTTTCCACGGCAGCGTCTGACATACTGCGAGGCTGCCGTCTGCCAGCTTGCCGAGAAAGGCGTGTACGCAGACGTACAGGCCTCCCCGGTTCCAGTCGTTTCCGTAGCGGTTTGTGCCGAGGATCTCGCGCATCTGCGCGGCCGTCAGGCGCCGCTCCAACGGCTGATACTGCATCAGCCCGGCCGTCTGCCCCGGCGCGGGCTGCACGTACCGGCTGATGCTCGTGTTGTTTGCCGCCGTGCTGTGCACCACGATCTTGGTCGGCGTCATCATCCTCCCGCGCTGGTAGCACTCGTTGGCCACCAGCAGGCACTGATACTGCTGCATGTTATCCCCCCTTAGAGCTTGCTTGTCCCTTCGACGCCGCGCTGCACACGGCCCTCCGTTCGCTTGCGCAGCCAGAGCAGCGCCTCCTCCAGCTTCGTGATGGCGATCTCGTTCTCGCGGCACGCATACGGGCTTCGCTGGAAACATTCGAGCCGCTCCACGACCATGTTGATCAGATCCTCGTTGTTGACGCCGTTGATTCCGCACTCATGTACGGGGCCTTCTTGAAAATGGATTTTGCAGACGAGCGCATCATCCTCGACGCGGCGCACCTCAAAGTTGTGCGGCGCGTTGTACTTGTAGTTTTCCTCGACCATCACGCGCGTGAATTTTGCTCTGAGCAGGTCTCTTTTAAGTTCCTTCATAATTTGTCTCCCTTTCCGGCGTTAAAGCGCCTCAAAATAGTACTCGTCCGTCAGGCTCAACGCCTGCCCGGACCGGATCGCGATATACCGCCGTATCCCGTCGGTATATCGCATTCCCTCCTCGATGTGCATGCCCGGTACAAAGTAGATCATGCCGTGACCACCTCCACATAAATCCCGACCAGCTCGCTCAGAGCGTGGTATACGGGTTTCCCGGTATCACGGGTGCACTTATACAGCACACCGCCCTGCGTGTAATACTTGCCGTTTTCCAGTGCCATGTTGCCGTTGTAGGGGATCGGATCATACTGTGTCCCGTCGTGCTCCTCGTCGATGCGGGCGTACAGGCTTTCCGTGCCCGCTGCGCCCGGCACCCACGTCTCCTGCGACGTGTGCGCCTGCAGCACCTTGTACAGCTCACCATTATAGGTGATTTTGTAGCCCACCGTGTAATCCTGACCTGCTGTCCACGCCGGATACAGCGTTTTAACGGTAAGCGCTTCCGCATCGGTCAGCCCCTGTGCCCCGGTTTCAATGATCTCACGGTATTTCCGTGCCTGCTGCTCTGTCATACCACTCCTCCTGTGATGATTCTAAGGGCGTCTTCTGCACACACACTTTCAGCCTGCGCCGATACCTCCGTGTATGTATACGGAGCGTTTTCTACATCAATCGCCTCTGTATATTTCGTTCCAGTCTCATTTTGCTGGACCATCATGCCCACATCGGAACATGTCCTGTACAGTCGCACCCCATCTGTTCGGGTTTTATATAACTCTCTGATTATCATATCTACCCTCCTGTAATGTCCGGATAATCTTCTATCGCCCGAATCTGATCTGCATACTTCGACCAGTTTGTAGCCACCTTATATGCGTCTACCATAGAGGCTGGCACATAAATATACCCCTCGCCTTTATTCATTTTTGTTGTGTTGCCACCGAAAATTTTGGAACTAGTTGGCGGGACCGCGTCAGTATTTCTGATTATCAGAGTTACTAAGTTCGCACACGCCAATGAGTAGTTGCCAAATCCCTGATCATTGATATGCTTAAAATCCGCTTTTGTCAGTGACGTGCACCCCTCAAACGTTGAGCTGTCAATTCTGGAATTAAATGATCCCCCAGATACAAATTCCGTGAGCGAAGAACAATTTCTGAACGCCTGGTACCGTAGTAGTACCAATTTGGGGAAATATATGCTTGTTAGTTTCGTGCAATCTAGAAAACAATATTCCCAAATATCAGTTACTTCCGGCATTGATACAGTAGTTAGTTGCGCCTGTTCGGCAAAACTGTACGGTCCAGCCTTTGTTGACTCGTTGTCTACATACTCTGTCATGCTCGCTGCTAGGCGCTGCTTAAAATAATCAGTGCTCGCCCCCGCCTGAATTCCATCCACCGCATCCCCAAAACCTTTCGCCGCATCCCATGCTATCTGGTCTGCGCTTCCGGTCTTAGCGCGGATTCGTCCTGCTGTGTAAGTCAGTGCGGTATCAAGTACCCCGGAATCCACAGCCTTGTCAATTGCCATCAGTAACTACCCCCTGTCCATGTAGGCAGCGCATTAAGCGTATCCTGTACAATCGACGCCTTGTCTGCCGCTGTCCAATAATCTGTACCTTTGACGGGTGTTTTGCCGGCTGCGCCCTTCTGCGCCATCAGCTGCCACTCTCCATCAATGCCGGGGATAGCCCCTATGGCAGGGGTGTCGGAGGCAAAGATATAACTGCTCCCCTCGTAGGATACCGCATCCAGCTTGCTGTACTTCGTAGTCTCCGCCCATTCTCCGCGCCAGTTGATGGATGCGCCTCCCGCTCCGACCTCCTGCCAGACGCCCACATACTTCGTCGCAGACATCCCGTATATGACAAAGCCAGCGCCGATAGTCGTTGCCTGATTGAGCTGGATGACGGAGCCGCTGCTCACGGCGATCAGGTTGTTTGCCGTGAGGCTTCCGCCCTCGATGGTGACGGTACCGGAGTATAGCTCTGCGCCGTCTCCTTTGGAGATGCACATCCAAACTGTGCCGTCCTGCGGCAGCTCGGCAACCGGGATGCCGATATAGCTGGATACGGCGCTCATCTTCCGCAGCCCACCGCCGGTGCTCCCACCGGAGCCGCCCTCGGGGATCGTGATCGTCAGCGCTTCTGAGCCGTCATACGTCCCGGTTGCCGCGCCTGCAAACGTCAGCGCAGCCGGGTTTTTCAGCGCCGTCGGCAGTCTATTTCCCCACGCTGCATTTCCATCCGCTCCGACCTGCAGCAGTTTCCCGGCATCTGCTGCCGCGCTATCGGGTAGCAGCTTGAGCAGCGCCTTTTGCGCTGCCATATACGCCGCCACCCATTCCGTGGCCGGGATATACCCGATCAGATCCGTGTATCCGGTGTAGGCCTTGATGAGCTTTTCCGTCGTCCAGCCGTTCGCGCCGTCTGCGATCGGGATCGCTCCCTCGGCTGCGTCGGCCATCTCCGTCCCGAGGTTGCCCAGCACCTCCGGCAGCTCTGCGCTGCTTCCGGCCGGTCCTTGCGGCCCCTGCGGGCCCTGCGGCCCGGTATCTCCCTTATCGCCCTTTTCGCCCTGCGGTCCTTGCGGCCCCTGCGGGCCCTGCGGCCCGGTATCTCCCTTATCGCCCTTTTCGCCCTGCGGCCCCTGCGGTCCCGCCGCACCTGCCGCACCGGTATCTCCCTTATCGCCCTTTTCGCCCTGCGGCCCCTGCGGTCCCGCCGCACCTGCCGCACCGGTATCTCCCTTGGCTCCCTTGGCCGCGCACAGCTCCCACAGCTCGTCCACGCCCGGCTCGTCTCCGGCCGTGCTGGCCTCCTCGGCCGCCCAGACGTAGCAGCTCCCGCCGTGCTCCACGGCATCAAGATGCGCATAAGTCGCGGCTGCATCCCACGCCCCGCGCCAGTTAAATGGCTTGCCGTCCTTGCCCGGAGCGCCCGCTGCGCCCTTGAGGCTGGCCAGCCACTCCGTCTCCGTGCCGGTGTAGCCGTGCGCCTTGGCGATCCCGTAGGCGCTCAGGTAATAGCCCTGCTCCACGGCCCTGCCGTAGACCGGCCGGATGCACTTGGCAATGTGCCGCGCCAGATCGTCCCACGCGGTGTTGTACCGCTGCATCGTGTTGGTGTAGCGCTCGTACTCGCCGTTTGCAAAGTCGACCTGCGCCTCCATCCACAGCAGATAGATCCCGTCGTATGGATACGGCGCGGCCAGCGCCTCGGTCGGCGTCGTCGCATACGGCGTGATCTCGCTCAACGCCAGCAAAAAGATCTCGTGGAGGATCTGCCCCTCAAGCTGATTGAGCCAGTCCAGCAGGATCGTGTCGTCGATCTCCGCCGGGACCGGCTTGAGCTTGCGCAGCCGCTCAAACAGTACCGTCGCTGTCATGTGTCCCCTCCGTCCCCGGCAGCTGCATGCCCTGGATCTCGCGCAGCAGCGCCAGCTTGTCGTCCATCGTCATCTCGCCGCCCGCGATCGCGGCTCTTGTCGGCGCGTCCGTGCTGATCTCCCGCCGCTCGCGCCAGTCATAGTTGGCCTGCAGCGCAAATTTTGCGCCCGCTGCGGAGTTTTTGTCCTCGAGCCGCTCCTGCAGGTACGTCTCGATCACCCGCTTGGCCTCGTCGCAGATGTCGTGCGTCTCCTCAGCTGCCAGATACTTGCTCCACGTCTGCCGACTGATGCCCAGCCGACCGCACAGCCCCGTGATCGTCGGCGGGCTGACCCAGCTCGTCCTGCTGGCTGGCGTCCCGTCCTCTGTTACCACGCGCACAAAGCGCGTCGCCGGGTGTCCGTACCGATCCAGCTCCGGCTGCCCGTCGTCGTCAAGCACCGGCTCCTCGCGGTATACCGGCTCCCGGTAGCGCAGCGCTGCAAAGTATTCCTGCACCGCGCGCCGGAGCGCTGCGGGCTTGTATGCCTTTTTTCGGCCCATGTGCATCCCTCCCTGTTTGCCGTTAGGATACCACGGTAGCCGTGTTAGTTGCCGTCAACTTTTGTGCCGCGTTACCATGCCTCATACAGCCGTTTGCGCGCCCGGTAGAGCGTGCTCTCGCTGACGCCGTGCGCGATCGCCGCCGCCTGCACCGTGCTCCTCCCGCAGCACCAATCGCGCAGCGCCTCCGCATACGCCTCCTCGCCGTAGGCCGCCTCGAGCAGCTTGGCGTCGATCCGTTTTTTGCCTGCCTTGCCCATATCCTCGTAGCTCAGCAGCGTAAAGTAGATCAGGCCCTGCCGCCGGTACGGCAGCCGGATCCCGCTCATCCGCCGGAAACTCATCCCCTCGCCCTCCTGTGTATGCACGATATCCGCTATACCGTGGCGGCATAGCGGTCCTGTCCCTGCCGGAGCGCCGCTCAGGCAGAGTCCTCCCGTATGATCGGCGCGGCATATCCCATCCGCGCGCGCGTTTGTTTGGTCCGCGCCTGCGCATTCCCCCGCGCGGACCGCGAGTCAACTTTCTTTTTCGAGATTTTCGCCGTTTTCGAGCAGCTCGCGGGCCGTCATTTTGTGTCCGCCGAGCTTTTTGCCGCGCTTTCGGGGCACGTAGCGCAGATATGCCCCGGCCTCGCCCTCGACGTAGCGCTCCTCCAGCACCCTCGCGCCCTTAGGCGCGCGCATCTTGGTGCACAGCACGACCTCGCGCTCCTCCGTCGTCGGCAGAGCGGCCCCGCGGCTGACTTTGTATTTTTTGCGGTCCGGCACACGCCGCACCTGCTTGAGCATGTAGTAGGCGATCGGGCTGTAGTCGTCCTGGCCTCGGAGGCTGCGGATGTTGACGCTCCCGAGCGTCCATGCGTCCCGCAGCGTATCCCAGCTGAGGCTCCCGTCCGTCTCCATGCAGATATGCACGTGCAGACGCACCAGCTCGCCGGTGTCGCCGTCCATGTCGCTCGCCGAGAGCGTGTAAAACGGGATCACGCCCTTGTCCTTCCGGCGCAGGCGGCGCAGCCAGAGCATCGCCTGATGCTCTGCGGCATCGCGGAGCTTGTCGGGATCGTCTCCGGCTGTCTCGCGCAGCTTGTCGATCCCCTCGTCCGCAAAGCGGAGCGTCACGAGCAGCCCCTTGTCCGCCGTGCAGTTGCAGTTGAGCAGGCGTGCCAGGCGGCGGACTGCCGTGTTAAAATTCTGCTCCTGCTGCCGCGGCGTCGTCACGCCCGTCTTGCGCCCGCGCGGACGAGCGTTGTCTCCGACGTGATACCGCGTTTTTTCTACTACTCCGTTTTTGCAACGATAGGTCCGCTCCATGATTTTCACCCTGGTCTCCCTTCTCCCGCCACTGCGGGGCTATACATAAGCTTTTAGCAAGCCATTAAATACGCGCGTGCGCGCGTATTTAATATGGTATCACGCACGCGTGTGTTTCAAAAAATCACACGCATGCGTTTCCCGTGTGTTCGGCTGTCAAGGTTCCCGTTTGTCGCCCTTCCGGCGGTTCCGGCGAGGCCCGATCCCCCGATCGGCCCCCGCCGCAGCCTCTGGCTTGCGTTCATTTTCTGCATTTTGTGCATTCTGCACAAAATGCAATTTTGTTTTTGTTCGTGTTTTTTCTCGTGCCCTCTTGACATACCACGCAATGCGTGGTATAATACAATCAGTAAATGACCCAAGGGTCAAATCAAAAACGGACAGGCCGAAGGCCGGAAAGGAAAAATCATGGAAAAGAAGAATTGGTACGCAGTACTTGCTAACAGCAGCGATAACGATTGGGGCACCGGCAGCTTTGACTGGTCCGAGGCCGTAGCGATGGCCAAGTCTCGCGGCTGCGAGATGATCGCGGAGATCGACGGCGGCTATGACGAGGACGGCCACGAGACGACCGACCTCATCTGCGTCGCGGAGTACATCTCCGGAGAGGACTTTTAAGGCAGCCGCGCCGAGCCGCCAACCCCACCTGCTCAAATTTGGGAAAGGAGCTAACTACTATGGCAGACATTGAATCCCCCATCCTAAATCCTGATGCCCCCAATACCCGCAATGTCTACACCAAACATTTTGCGTATCTTGGCCCCATGCGGCCTAGCCACCCCGACAGCCTCTACGTCTACACCTGCGCGTGTGGTCGTGGCGCAGTCTCCGCCACAGGCAAGTACGGCGCGGCCGTGTCCACCATCCATTGGGGTGCGGCTGATGCCGATGGCGATCAGGGTGTTGCTGCCGCCACAGATGACCATGGCACGGCCGGTTCCACCGGCTGGCGCGGGGTTGCCGTCTCTACAGGGGCGCAGGCTGCTGCATCCTCCCGCGGCGAGCGGGGCGCTGCCGTCTCTACGGGCAGCGAGAGCGACGCTTTCGCTTGGGGAAATCATTCCGTTGCCGCCGTAACTGGTCATCGTGGGTCCGCATCCGCCATGGGCGAGCAGGCCGTAGCTGTCGCCACGGGATCGTATGGCTCTGCTGACGCCACGAGCGGCCATGGCGTTGCCCTGGCGACCGGATGGGGCGGCATGGTAATGGGTATGCTCGGTTGTGCGCTGTTTTCCGTCGAGCGGATTGACGGTAACATTGTGAGTGTCGCTGCCGGGATCGTCGATGGTGTAACCATCATGCCTAACACATGGTATGAGTGCCATCGCGGCAAACTCTACAAGGTAATTGGAGGCCCCAACGATCAATAATCAAGGAGGTAATCATCATGACCATCAACCAGTACCGAGCCTCCATCAAGGAGGTATTTTCCTACGCCGAGCGCGATTTCTTCGTCTCCGATCTCGCGCTCTCCGAGATCTGGGGCGACGCCCCGGAGGACCCCATCCCCGATGCCCGTCTGGCCGCTCTCGGCCTGATCTGGGATGCCGCGCACCGCACCGTCCCGGAGATCGCCAAAGCCGCCGGGCTCAGCAACCGCGCGCTTGCCGAGCGCTTTTGCATCCCGTACCGTACCGTCGAGGATTGGTCGGCTGCGCGCCGCGAGCCGCCGTTCTACGTCCGGCTGCTGCTGCAGCAGTGTCTCGGCCTGCTGCCCAGCCCGGATGCCCTCGCCCCGGCTGAGTCCGATCCCCCCGAGGAGGATTGACCTATGGGCAAATATCCCATCCGCCTGATCGGCACGCCGGTCGTCCCCGGCGATCTGGACTATGACATGGATCCCCCGGAGTGGCACACCCCGTGGTTTGAGGCGGACGCCCTCGATGCAGACGGCCATCATCACAGGATCTACTGGCCCATCCCCAACAAGACTAACGAGTGGCTTGTCGGGCACCTGCTTACTGTGGACGACCCGGATTTCGGCGACGTCTGCGACTGGCTCCACCCGTCTCTGATCCTGTGCTACGAGGATGCTCTCTACCCCGACTCGTCTGCTGTTGACGTCACCGCCCAGGTCTCGGAGGTCGTTGTCGACGCAGGCGTGATTCCTATGGGGCATGGCCGAGTCGATCTCCATGGGCAGCACATCGTCCCCGTCCCTCGCAGAGGGGTGTATGACCCGGAGCTTGCCTGCTGCATCGGGGATAACTACTTTGATCACAGTATCCGGCATCTCGATCACCTCTACCTGTATGAGGCCGTTAATGACACTTATTTTACCGCCACGGAGGACGACCGCGTCATCTCCGTTATGTCGGAGGCGCAGGCCAAGGAGTGGGCACGCGACCAGCTCTATCCCAGGGATTACGATGCCCTATGCGATGGCCTCTGGTGGTGTCCCGTCTAATCTTGCCTAATATCCTACCACCGATCCCGTGTAAGTTTCCGTCAACCTTTCGGCCGTTCCGCTCGGCCCCGCATCCCTGCGGCGCTGAGCGCAGCACCCGTCCGGGAGCCTCCTCCGAGGCTCCCGGCTTTTTGTTTTTTTACGGCTGCGGCAAATACCCCGCCGCCCGCATCGCCTCCGTGGAGATCGCGACCTTGGCGTCCATCACATCCTCCCACCCGGCCTCTCCGTGCGCCGCCACGGCCAGCCGCGCGTCTGTCGGGCAGTAGGCCCGCTCCTCGTATACGCGCCCGTCCCGCAGGATCACCTGCATCGGCACCGGCTCCGTAAAAAAATACTTGTCCCGCGCCATCTCATCACAGCCCCTCCGGCAGCGGCGGCAGCCATCCGACGTTATCGCACCATCCTCGCAGCTTGCCGTATGAGCCGTAGGCCTTGGCCCCGTTATCCCAGAGGTACCTCGCCAGCGCCTCGATCTCGTCCAGGCCCCATCCCTCGAGGATCGGCTCCTCAGCCGCCTCTCGCGCCCGTGCGATCGCCAGCAGCTCCGCCCCGCTCTGTACGCCTCTTGCCCGCGGGATCGTCCGTCCCGCCGCCTCGCACGAGGCGCAGATCCATACCTGCGTTGGCTCCATCTCCCGCCCGCAGCACCGGCACAGGCGCGGCTTGTACCGCCTCGGCCGGCCGCGCAGCCGCTTTGCGGCCGAGCTGCTCTTTCCCGTCTTTGCCATGCCGTCATCTCCTCTTTGTGTAATCGATCTCCCGGATGTAGGGATGCCGCACGGCAAACGGCACCGTCGCCTCCCCGAAGATCTCGCGCAGCGCGCCGTCCAGCTGCTCCTGCATGTAGTCCTGCTCCGGCCCCGGCCGGAAGGCCGGGCCGAACTCCTCCTTGAGCTCGTTGAGCCTCGTCAGCAGACGCACGATGCGCTCCTTGCCCCATACGTCGTCGCCCATCGCCTGCTTGTCCCGCAGCGCCACGCACAGCATGTCGTGCACGATCTGCGCCCCGGAGTCCAGGCCGATATCCAAATACCGCTGCCGGTCCCGCTGCACCCGCTCCGCATAGCTATTGCCCATCATTGGCCTCCTGTCCGCAGTTGTATGCCATCGTCCGCGACGGCTCCGGAGCAGCCTCCTTTGCTGGGCTTCCCAGCCATTTTGCCTTGCAAGCGTCGCATTCGATATCGCTCACTCGGCAAAACTCATACGGGATCAGATTGCAAATAGCTTCTCCAAACTTCGATCTCGCCAGCTCCTCGTCCGTCATGGACCGGATGCGGTCGCCGTTGGTCATCGGCTTCGGCGCGGCCGCCATGGCGCTCCGCTGCCAGGCTTCCGTCATAGCCCAGCGGTCCGGCAACGTGATTTTTGCCCCCACGTCGTCCGGCTTTTCCGGCTCTGGCTCGTCCTGGCATTCCTGCAGGCTGCGGGCTGCTTCCAGCAACAGCAGCCCGACATTGATATCTTGATATACGCTCCCATTGGTCCTTAGATTTGCGTGCTCCAGTGTACGTCCGGCATCAGTCAGCATGTTGACCAGATCGGCCCTCCACTTCGCTTTTACCGCCCTATCGACAGCCTCGCTAATCATTGTCGATCCTCCTTCACGAGTTTCCCGCCCATGCACCACCGGGGCAACGTCGGCGGCTGGCATTTCCGCGATTTCCCGCTTTGCATCCGTCATTGTGGCCAGCCTGTTGGTCACTTCCACCTTGGTCAGGCGTGCTATCGCCATGTCTCGGCTTATGTAATCACCCATTGTCTACCTCCATTTCCGCACCGCACACATCGCAGTATGCGGCTCTGTACTCGTCCCACTCGTGTTCTTCACCGCACTCCGAGCAGATTTGACAGCCATTTTCCTCAATCCAGTGTCCGCGCCGCACGGGCGCGACATCGGCGACCGGCAATCGGTGTACTGCTTCTTCTGCCTCAAAAACGCGTTCTCTCGCTTTGTACCCGGCAGTTCTGACGTACACCTTCATTATTGCGTCAATCGCAGCTTCTCGCTCAATGTATTCAGCCATTGACAGTCCTCCTGTTCAGTTCTTCGGCGAGCGCGCAGAAGATTGGGTATGCCTGCTGCGGAACAACTGCATTGCCGAGGGATCTAATTCGCTCCACCCGGCAGGGAAGCCCATCAGCCACTCTGCCCACTCCGGGTTCAACTGCCCATTGACGTCCGTCCCAGTCGCGTCTCCCCGGCAGGGTGTCGCATACAGCACGCAGCCCCTCAGGTTTCTCCGCTCCAGATCGTGCTCCGCGCTCCGGCTCCCCATCGGTCCGGTCCCCTTGCTGTCCGAGGCCTTCGGCGTCGGATAGATCGTCGATCCCCACAAAAAAGCATCTTGCCCGCCGGTGCCAAGCTCCGACAGCCGCAGCCTCAAATTGCAGCACGACGACGTGATAGCCTTCGCGCTCCAGATCCTCGACCACCTGCCGGGCGGCAATCTTGATGATTCCAGGTACGTTTTCACCGACGACGCAATGCGGCCTAAGCTCCCGGATAACGCGGAGCATTTCAGGCCATAAAAACCGCTCGTCTTCCTTCCCGCGCTGCTTTCCGGCCACGGAAAACGGCTGGCAGGGGAATCCTCCGGATATAACGTCAACTGTTCGCAGACCTCCGGCACGTTCATGAAAGACCTCCTTTGTCAGGGTCCGGATATCCCGCCAGCGCGGGATATCCGGCCAGTGCTTCTCCAATACCGCCGTCGGGTAATCCGCCATCTCGCACTGCCCGATGGTAGCAAATCCGGCCCACTCGGCCGCAAGATCAAGGCCGCCTATCCCGGAAAAAAGGCTGAGATGGGTAAGCCCCGCCATCCTGCCTCACCTCCTAAAAAAACCGCTGCTGGCCTGCCAAATCTCCGCGGCGCTCCTGCTCCATGCGCTGCCGCTTGTACTCGTTATACTGCGCCCTATAGCGATAGCTATCGCCAAAGATCGCCCACGCGGCCCGGACTACGTTGGGCTCATACGGCCGGATCAGCTCCAGATCCGCTGCGGCGCGGGCAGAGATCGCGCAGCCGCAGCACCCGGTGCGCTTGAGCCCATAGACCTCGTAGGCATCCGAGTACCTGAGCCCGTAGTACTCCTTGTACCACGCCTTGTCGGCGTCCGATACATAAAACAGCGGCCGAAGCCGGAATTTACCGTTTGCCGTTTCGGCAAAGCACATGCTCCCGCTCCCGTCTCCGCGCGGCACAGAGCGCATTCCGCCCTCGTCTCGCCGCTCTCCGGTAATTACCATGTCATACTGCTTTTCGATGGCATGTGCCGGTTGCTTCTTGCAGATGTCGCAACACTTGTTGCTCACCTGAAACGGGATCGGATGCTCCCGCACAAAGTCCAGCATGTACTTGCTGCTGTTAATGACGAGTTGGATGTTCGGCCGCGGCTCCCCGGCAGAGTTGCAGCAGCACACAAAATTGATCGTCTGCTCGCAGCCCGGATACCGGGCCTTGAGCTCTGCGCGCTTCGCGGCCTTATCCTCTGCCGCGTTGTACTCATCGTGGATCTCCAGCGGGATCTTCTTTTTCTGGAGGCCTTCCAGCCCGGCCGACATGATCTTGGATACAAACGGCTGGCCGTACTCCCTTGTCGCCAGCACGATATTTTTCCTTGGCCTGACGGTCGTGATCTCCACGCCGTACCGCTCCGCCTGCTCTTTGACATGCCGCCTCGTCGCCGCCATCTCAAGGCCAGTTTCTAAAAAGTAGTAGTGCACCGGCGGCAGGACAAATACCTCGCGCACCTGCTCGATCAGGTGCAGCAGGATATCGCTGTCACTCCCGCCGCTGTAGCTGCACTCGGCGTTGGGATGCTCCCGGAGCCGCCGTGCGATGATCCCCTTGATCGCCTCGAACTTCTGCGGGGCTTCAAAGTCCGCATACGGTGGGCGATTGGTGTACACGGAGGACCTGAACTCTCCGCTTTTAGGTTTCCGCATCTCGCATCCCCCCCTCCAGTTCCTCGGTCGAGATCTTGTACACCGGCTTCCCCTCATACCGGCAGTACTGCATCTCGAGGCTTGCACCGCGGCTCTGCTCCCAGCCGGGTAAAAACACCACGAGATCGGCTGCGCGGATCATCGCAAGGCACACGTCCATGTATACCTTGCCCGGCCATCCCTCCGGCAGCTCCGCAGGGTTCAGTACCTTGTCGGCCCTTGGCGTACCGTAGTAGTGCTCCATGCTGATCGGCCGGTCCTCGCCCTCCCGCAGCAGCATCCGCTTTGCGGCCGCAAACCGCGCTTTGTAATCCTCTACGCCGGTGATCCCACCGGCAATGTATACTGTCATATTCTTACCTCCACGAGCTTGCCGTCCCTGCAGGCGTACCACGTGTTCGGCTTGATGTTCACGCCGTCGACGATTCCAGCGTCGACGCTCGTGATCTTTCCGCTATCTGCCCGCTCGACGGCGAACAGCGCGCAGCCGAGCGCGCCCATCACTCTGCCGCCAGCATTGGTTGTCGTAGCCACGCCGTCAGCGCCTTCGGCTCTGGCTTCTCCGATCATCCCCGTAGCCACGGCTAATCCCCACTCTCCCACAGCTTTGGCTTCCCCTTGCGTTCTCGTGGCCAGCGCTACACCAAGATACCCCCTAGCTGTTGCTCTCCCGTTGTTTCCCATGGCGACCGCTACGCCCCCGAAGTCTGATACACTGGCCCATTGGGTGTTTTCCATCACGGCAACAATTCCGGTTTTCCCATTGCCGGCGTTGATGTTGTTCGCGGTGACTTCTTCCCGCTTTTTTCTCCTCCAAAAGTGCATTTTCACGTTGCTTCTCCTCCCTTTTTGTTGTAGGCCTCCCGCAGCCTGCGGATGATATCCCCGCCGTAGCTGCCCTTGGTCAGGTCGATAAACTCCTCGACCGTCAGCAGCTCGTCTGCCGTCAGCTTGTAGCCGTGGGCGGCGGCAAACTCCGACCGTCCCATTTCGCACGAGCCGGTGAGCTTGTGATGCCAGCCGTAATAATCGGCTGACGGGTACGCCTTGCCCCACTCATGGGCCTTTACAAACTCCTCGATGCGCTCCTCCAGCGGCATCCCCTCAAGCAGCTTGTCCCGCAGCGCCTCCATTGCCGCGCGGAGCGTTTCCCCGTGGGCGAAAAGGCTGCCCTGCTTGACGATGTAGCATCTCTCGGTTGTTAAGTCTTCTCGCAAGATTCGTCCCATCGCAACGCCGCCGTGTACGTGGTCAATGAGCGTCGGAACGTCGTCAATTTGGTATACCCTTTGACCACAAAGGGACAAGATTCCGTCGCTGTAGCCGCGGCCGTAGCCGCTGTCGGGGCTGTAGTGGCAGCCGGAGCCGTAGCCGTAGCCGTAGCCGTAGCCGGAGCCGTCGCCGTAGCCGTAGCCGGAGCCGTTGCCGGATCCGTCGCCGCAGTCGGAGCCGCAGTCGGAGCCGTCGCCGTAGCCGTAGCCGTAGCCGTCGCCGGAGCCGTCGCCGTAGCCGTAGCCGGAGCCGTCGCCGGATCCGTCGCCGCAGTAGGAGCCGCAGCGGTTTGCTGGATCAGCAAACCGATCCGCCGCCTCTTTCAGCACTTCCATACCTTTACCTCGCTCAGAATCTTCGCCGCCCTGTCCGAGCACGGGATGATCTGGATTGCGTCCGTGACAACCATTTCCGGCACAACGACGGTAAGTTTGCAGTCGGCCGGGGCTGTCACTCCGTCAGCCGCTAGCTGCTCCACCGCGCACGCGCCATTCCAGTACCAGATTTTTCGCACATTGCGCAGCTCGACTTCCTGACCGTTCCGCGCAGCGACCTGCCCAAAAAAGACGCCGCTGCGATCGCCTCTGACGATGTAATACTGATTGTCCATTTTTGTCTCCTTATCGTTCATCATTTCTTTTGTGCCGCATACCTTGCTCTTGCCCTGGCGTTGATCTCCTCTCGATGGGCCTCCCTATAGGCCCTCGCTTTCGCCAGCTCGCGCTCCCGATTTTGCCTGTAATATTCCTTCTGCGCGCCCGGGTGCTCTGCGCGCCATTTTCGGAAGTATTCCCTGATCTCCGCCCTGTGGGCCTTATTGTATTCCCGTGCCCGCTCCCGTGCCCGCTCCCGTGCCGCCTCCTTCTTAGCCGCGTCGCCCCCGACGGGCGGCGGATCCTTTGTCTTGCGCACCGTCCCGAGCGCCCGGTCTCTTGCGTCGGCCTCCCGGTAGTCGTCCAGATCCATCGCGTCATTGACGCAGTCTGGATACTGGCAGGCCTCGCATCGCTTATCGCATACGCTCATTCCTGCGGCCTCCCGATCACCCGGCACCCGCTGCGCAGGCCGTCGCGGTCAAATTCCACGACGTACCGGTTGTTTTTGTCCGGCCCGCTGCGGATCACACCGACGCCGTAGTGCCACGTCCCCGTGCACACCGCCAGCACCCGCTCGCCAGGCTCCCACTTGTGTCTCCTCTCCATGCTGTGCAGCTCCTTTCTGATGCTCGCGGCCGGGCAGCGCCACAGCGGCGTGCTCGGCCATTTTGCGCAGAGCGGCGCGTGCTCGATCACGCGCCCCGTCGCCCCGCAACGGAAAAATTTTGCATCGCGCCCGGCGTCCTCCTCCCGGAGATACCGGCACGCGCGGCAGACACACTCAGCCCTCACGCGGGATCCATCGTACCAGCAGCGCCGCCGCGCCCAGCAGACCGGCCCCGATCCACGCCGAGGCGCGCATCACGCACACCCCGAGGATCATGCAGGCCATCGCGGCCGTTGCCAGCACCAGCATCGCGACCTTGCGGTCCGCGTCCTGCTGCGCCTGTTTTGCCCTCTGCTCGGCCACGGCCGCCCGCTGCTCCGCCTCCCGGCATCTGCGGGCCTGCGCTCTGGCCTCCGCCTTGCGGTTCAGCTCGTCGAGCCGGGCCTGCTCGATCTGCGCCGCGCTGCTCATCCAGTTCATTTCGCATCCTCCTCCAGCCATTCGGCCGCCCGCCTCGTGCAGGCCTCGGCAATCGTATCGTCCGCTCCGTCGTTGCGGCAGTAGAGGCAGATTCCCCTCTGATTGTACTGGCAGCCCTTGCACCATGCCGCATCGACGAGCGCCTCCGCCATGGCCTCCGTGCTCTGCACGATCTTCGCAAAATTCGTCATTTTACTTCCCTCCTGTATCTGGAGAGGGCGGCAGGTATCGAGCCTGCCCTCCGCGGCTTGTGCTCTCGCCGCGGCCGTCCCTTGCGCGCCCTCAGGTCGGGCGGATCACGCGCCGCCCACCGCGCCCTCCGGCTTGAGCCGGAGGGACTGCAGCCGTTTGTAGTTTCGCTCGAGCTTCTGGATATCGATGCCCCACGCCTTGTAGGCCGCCTCGGTGTTCACGTGGGTGGCGTTCCAACATGGGAGGCCCATGGCATCCATCTCCTCCTTGGCAATCGCCTTGAGCCGGTATACCGTACCGTCGGATGTTTCAAACAGCTCCTTGATATCCTTGTTGCTCAGCTCCAGCCGCTCATAGTAGAGCCGCAGAGCCGTCTCAATATTCCGCACTTGCGGGACCCGCACCCGCCCGGTCCTCATAGCGTTCCGGCCTCGTTGGTCGTCCCGGCGTCCTGCCCGGTAACCATTTGCTTGGCCAGCTCCTCGAGTATTTGTTGTTGCGCGCGGAGCTGCTGCTCCTTGTTGTCGGCCAGCTTGGCCTCCCAGTCCCGCAGGACTCCCGCCTGCTGGTCCAGCTCGTCGTGCTTGCGGCCTAGCTCCTCCCAGTGCCGCATCTGCATGTCGCGCGCATTGCGCCACATGCGCTCCTGCGCCTCGGCCTGCCGCTGGAGCCTGCTGCGCTCCCGCGCTGCCAGAGCCTCCTGCAGCACCACCAGTGCCAGCCATGCGCCCAGCGCGCAGATCATTGCGATCCTCATGTCATCGTCCTCCGTTCATATTTGTCATTGCGAGGAGGCCGAAGGCCGACGTGGCAATCTCTGGCCCCCGCGCTCTCTCACTCATTCCGTTTATCTACGGCAACGATCATGCCGTAGATGCAGCCCTTTACGGCCGCCATCTCCGCCGCCGTCATCTGCCCGGCCAGCGTCAGCAGCTTGTCCGTCATCTGCTTCAGGCTCTCGCTCATGTTCGTACCCCCCCCTCACTCCGCGATGTACCCCATCGCGATCTTGGCCGCCCGGCGGAACTGGCTGCGCGTGCGGCGCATGCGCTCGTCGGCCGTGACCAGCCTCGTCCATGCCTCCTTCTCGGCGGCGCTGTTGACCAGCTCCGGGATCAGGTTGCACCATTCGCATTCGGCGTCCCGCAGCTCGGCAAAGCATCGTGCCGCCTCGCCCGCCTTGTCCCGCACCCTGAGCATGGCCTCGCCGTCAATGCCCTCTGCCGGATGCTCGTTCTGGTCCGGCGTCTTCTCCGCGCCCTGCTTGGGCTTTTCGTCCTCCCGCTTTTCTGCTTCTTCCTTCAGCATCCCTGAGAGCAGCGCCAGGATCGCAACGCCGCCGCCCACGTCCTTGCCCATCAGCTCCGCGCTGTAGGCCTCGAGGATCGTCGACCGCAGCTTCCACCGCACGGCCTGCTCCTCTTTGCTTCCCGCCGGTTCCTCCGGCAGCATCTCCAGCATCAGCCGGTATTTCTCCGGCATCGCCGGGATCTCGATCTTCTTTTCGTTGCTCATTTCTTTTCTCCTTTTTTCATTTTTCTTGCAATCCGCTCCCCCGCGTGGTATCCTTTCCGCGAAAGGAGGTGATTTTGTGCCTAACTTGTTGATTGTTTACTTTCATCCGGCCGCTCATCATGATCGGGCAGAGGTTGCAGCTCTGTTCCCGGAGGCGATCCATGTTGACGAGCACATCCCCGGCGCGTTTGAAATCGTGGTAATGCTCCCTTACAGTGAGGTACGGCATCGTATCTACGAGGCATTCGGGCTCGAGAAATACTACATTGCCCGCGTCGCTGTCGGAACCATCCACGGCAATTAGCCCCTCGCCTGTCCGTAAACCTTGCCCCGGCCCTTGTGCCGGGGCCTCCCCGGCCATCTCGGCCGCTTGACTGTTTTGCTCACCACGACCACCTGACCGCTCTTGTCACGGTAACAGTATCGGTGCACCCAGGTCTCCGGCATCCCTCTCTCCTCCTTTCTTTTCGTCTCTTGGAGACGTTTTGCTGTCTCCTAGGCTCATATTAGCACATATCCTCAGCCTTGTCAAGCATTTTTGTATTCCCGGAAACATTTTGTTGACAATCATGTCTTCTTGGTGTATCCTAGTGGCAAGGAAGGGGTGATACCATGGCCGACACGATCAACAGTCGGATTGCTGCTGTTCTGAAGCAATCCGGCAAAACTCAAGAAGAATTCGTTGTCCCCCTCCATCTCAGCCGCTCCTTTATTGCCAGCGTTTGCTCTGGCGTAAAGCAGCCCTCCGATCGGACGATCCTCGACATTTGTCGAGTCTACGGCGTCTCGGAGCTCTGGCTGCGGGAGGGGCAGGGCGAGATGTACGTCCAGCGGACCCTCCGGCAGGAGATCCTCGACCTCGCGCGCAGCCTTTCGGAGGCCCCGCCGGGCGACCTTCGCCGGGACTTCCTGCTCGCGCTGGCCGACCTCCCACCGGAGTTCTGGCCCAAGCTGGCAGACTTCATGGAGGATATCCTTGCCCGCCGCGCCGACGATCCCGGCACCTAGCGCAAAGCCCGCAGCACCCGCTGCGGGCTTTTGCTTTGCCCGATCCGATAGGGCATCTGTAGGGGCCGGGCTGTCCCCTCCCGGCTCCGCACCCGCGCCCCGCACCGGCCTGTAGGCACCATCGGTAGCGGCGCTCACTGCGCAGCCGTTAGCGGCTTTGCCGCTCTACGGATGCGGCGTGCCCCTTGCTGGTAGTGAGCGCCTTGAATGCACTTATTTTGCGGCTTGAGTGCTCTGGTGCACCTCCGCACCCCCGGCCGCGCCGCTCGGCGCTGCCGTAAGAAATAAAACAAAGCAGCCACCGGTCTGCTAACGGTGACTGCCCTGTTTTGCAAAAAGAAAGGAGATTTTTGTGCACTGAAAACGAAAGAAAGGATCGATAAACGCTTACTACCCTGCGCCCCTGCCTATATTATAGCGCATCGTTTTCATATTCTAAACGCGAATTGCGCCGCAGCGCCCGAAGAAACTGCAGCAAGCTGTAAAGCTCCGCCTCCGTCAGGTGCGCCAGCTCCCCGATCACCTCTGCCAAAATGTCCATCTTGTTTCCTCCTTTTCCGTCGTAAGGGTTGCCCCTCCCCCAGCATTCTAGCATTTTTGTGCATTTTACACTCTGTTATTTGTGCAATGTGCCGCTTGATATCCCCTGCCGCTTTATGGTATACTGCAAGTGTCAGCCACGTCCGCTCCCTGTAGGGGCCGGGCTGTCCCCTCCCGGCTCCGCACCCGCATCTCGCCCCGGCCCCCGTTAAAACACGCACATCCCCCAAGTTTGTCATTGCGAGGAGCGAAGCGACGTGGCAATCTCTGGAAGGAGTGTTGCTTATGCCTGATTATCCATCCCCCGCTGCAAAGCGCCGCCGCATTGTGCAAAACATTGTCACGGCCCTGTCCCTGATCCTGTCCGTCGTGCTCATCATCGTCCTCGCCACCGCCGAGCCGGATAGCTCCGTTTACCAGCGTGGCTTTGATTCCGGCCATGCCTCCGGCTATGTCGAGGGGAAAAACGAGGGAGCCGCACCCGCGTATAAGCGCGGCTACGACGCTGGAGAAACGGCCGGCCGGAAAAGCGGCCGTACTGCAGGTTATAACTCCGGCTATGTCGATGGCATGCGTTATATGCAGGATCAGGTCGACGAGCTTGAGCGTCAGCTTCGGGGCTATAAGAAAAAACTTACCGGCCAAGATGCTGTTGAGGAATGGCTCGAAATCAACTCTGCCTCATATATCGGCAACTCTGAAACCGGGAAATTCCACCGTTTAGACTGTAGCTATCTTCCGGAAAATTGGAATCGTGTTTATTTTGAAACTGCAGACGAGGCCCGCGCAGCCGGATACACTCCTTGCGGGCATTGCAATCCCTGACGCACACACATCTCCAGCACGTCCAGCACCTCCCGCCGCCCCTCCGGCGGCAGCCGCAGAAACTCCCGCACGATCTCCTCCTCCGAGGCTGGCCGTCCCCCACAGGCGGCCAGCCTCAGCTCATCTCTGGCTCGCTCCACGCGCTTCCTCCCGTCCGGCTGCATCCGCCGGTACTCCCGCACAAACCGGTACTTGATCCATCGCTCCATCCGTCGCGCCCCCTTTGCACCCGCATCGTACCACGCCCCGCCGCGGGAAACCATGGCCGAAACCGGGAACTGCACCCGCTTTTTGCAAAAATCCGTATCCAAAACTGCAATCGTCAGGAGGCGACACCATATGCCACAGATCTGTGACCGGCTCAATGCCGTAAAGCAAAAGTCCGGCCTCACCCTCACCGCGTGGGCGGATCGCTCCGGCGTCCCCGTCAGCACGATCTCCCGCATTCTCTCCGGCTGCACCGAAAACCCCGGCCTGCAGACAGTCGTCGACCTCGTCGCCGCTGCCGAGGTCCCGCTGTCCGACGTCCTCCCCGACCTGCTCCCGCCGCCCGAAGCCGCACCCGCTGCGCAGCCCAGCGATGCCCTCCTCGCCGAAAAGGACGCCCGCATCGCCGCACTCGAGCGCCTCGCCCGTTACCGCTCCCACATCTGCTACGCCCTCGGCATTATCTGCCTTGCTCTGGTCGCCGTCCTTGCCTTTTTACTGGCCTACGACCTGTGCAACCCCCGCGTCGGCTGGTTTCGCAGCTGATGCCCCCAAGGAGGGTTTGCTATGCCGATCACAAAAATACAAAAAAAGCGCGACGGCCTGCAGGGCTATCGCGTCCGCGTCAATTATACCGACCCCGATACCGGGGCCTACCGCCGGATCGAGCGTATCGTCTACGGCAAGGCCGAGGCCGCCGAGACGGAGCGCCAGCTCAGCGCCGAGGCCAAATCCCCCGCCCCTACCGCCGACGACCGCCTCACCGTCGCCGAGTTCGTCCCCCAATTCCTCTCGTACAAATCCGCCGAGATCCGCACGTCGTCGCTCGTCACAGACGAATCCCGCCTCAGGCGGCATGCCATCCCTTTTTTCGGCCCGCTGCGGATGTGCTCTGTCACCCCGCGACACGTCGCCGACTGGGTCGCTTCCCTGCACGGCAAGGGCCTCGCGCCCAATACTATCTCCGAGGTTTACACGATCACAAAATCCATGTTCGCGCGCGCCGTCGAACTCCGCATCATCCCAACATCTCCCTTCGGGCGGCTCCGCCGTCAACGTAAGGCCATGCCAGACGCCCCGAAGCACGATTTCCAATACTATACTGCAGAGCAATTCAGGCGTTTTTACGCGTCGGCAGCCGCTGCCGTTTCTGCCGCAAAAAATCCCATTCAGGAGCGGCAATACATGATGTTTTTCGTTGCCGCGTTTTATACCGGCATGCGGCCCGGCGAGATTCTCGCCCTTCACTGGACGGATATCGACTTTCCGGCCCGCCTGATCCGCATTCGCCGCACTTATTCCGACCGATATGGGGAGGGCCCTGTCAAAACAGAGTCCTCTGTCCGCGATATTGGCATCCCATCCCACCTTTTCGACGAGCTGCAGGTGCACCTCCGTTTCCAGCGCAGCATGCCCGGTTTTTCTCCGGATTTCCTCGTCTGCGGCGGCCCTTCCCATCTTTCCGTTTACGCGGCCCGTAACCGCAGGAACTCCTATGCGGCCGCCGCCGGTCTCCCGCAGATCCGTCTCCATGACTTCCGCCACTCCCATGCCTCCCTGCTCGTTAATAACGGCATCAATATCCAAGAGGTCGCGCGCCGCCTCGGTCACTCCAACGTGCAGGTCACCTGGTCCACCTATGCCCACCTCTACCCCCGCGAGGAGGAGCGCGCGCTCACCGTCCTGGACGCCGTCCCGCTCCCGCCCCCGAACACCCCGTGATTTTCGGTGCTTTTTCGGTGTTATCCACCCTATGTGCCATCTGCAAAAACGCCGGAACCATTGTGTTTTCAATGGTTCCGGCGTTTTTATCTCTCTTACAAGAATGATGAAGATTAACAACCGATTTTGTCCATTCTTTTCTTTTCTCCTCTCGCTGCCTCTCAACGCATCTCATTTTCTCTCTTTACGTTGCTCAAACTTCA
>QWCY01000960.1_pt1 | contig 45178 bp, 39 predicted proteins | sample 1972631 | NCBI WGS metagenome assembly QWCY01 (sample SAMN09866696, study PRJNA288562) | Human gut metagenome isolate pre1_stool, whole genome shotgun sequencing... | isolation source: gut | host: Homo sapiens | place: USA: California
TCAGGGGAGTAACGGATATTCCTTTCTTCCTTTACAGGCTTATGAAATTATGTGCATGAGGGGAGAGGGGTGCAACTGGGTTTTACGACTGACCCAAAAGAAGCTTACACACTTTTATAGGACAGTACCATTATTACCCTTCAAAAGGTGACCTTTGGAGTGATAAAAGCTATGCTCTTAAATCGACGACGATATCTACCTGATTATCAATCCTCTAAATTTAGTCGAAAATTGGGAACTATTGATGGATTAGCCAGTGGGAAGAAAGATTCCTCAAACGGATTCGACAACTCCTAAACCACAGTAGAAATCAAAGAACTTTATACTTTGCGAACTTCAATAATAGCTGTTTGGTACCCGTATTGCGAAATTCAACAGTAGCTTTAACGTTTTCTCCTACGCCTTCAATTTTCAACACTTTTCCAATACCAAATCGCTGGTGTTCAATTGTCGCCCCTTCATAGATTCCACCATGATTTGACTGCATGGCACTCTCCCCATCCGAAGCGGACGTAGATGATGAATTTGACCGCCCACCATTTGCTAAGGCAGTCGAAAGTTTTCTGAAATTTCCTCCCTCACTCAGCAAACGACTTTTGGTTCTATTTGAAAGTGGATCAACAGCTTGCTCATAATCTCTTGGTCTTGTGACTTTAGATTTTAAATCAGCCCTGAATTGACTTGCCACTGGCTTTGAGTTCTGCCATTTGTCTTTCCTTTGATTATAATTTTGCTTCCATGAACTGGCATCACGATTACGGCTATATGGATTAAAATCCCTGAAATCATCGGCTATTTCTCGTCTATCCCATCCAGTACCTACGGTTTTTGAAGCAAAGGAAGAAAAATTAGTATCATCGGTATCAATATAGCGTTTGTCAATATTCTGTAAGAAGCGACTTGGGTTATCGAACTGTAACGATCCATAACGAAATCTATTTTTGGCATTAGTTATAATACATCGCTTTTCTGCTCGTGTAATTGCAACATAGAACAAACGGCGTTCTTCCTCAAGCTCTCGTTTTGAACCTAAGGACATGGGGATAGGGAATATATTTTCCTCCATTCCAACGATAAAAACGATTGGAAACTCTAACCCTTTTGCAGCATGAATTGTCATCAAGGTGACCTTCTGAGCGTCATCATCATCACTATCTTGGTCTGAATAGAGCGCTACCTCTTGAAGAAAGTCGGTAAGATAGGTTTCCTCCCCCCTGCCCTGCTCGCGATTTTCTATCACAAACGTTTGCATAGCCGATAAAAATTCTTCCAAATTTTCTTGTCGGGCTAAATCCTCCGGATCTTTGCTCTTATATAAATCTGCGGAAATTCCGCTCATTTTGATGATCTCCTTACCCAACTCATAAGCATCGACTTTCGCTAATTGCTTAATAAAATTCGTGATAAGCATCACGAAATCCGACAATTTGGACAACACACTCTTACTGATGTCCAACCCATAGGCATCAGGAGATTTGACAACTTCCCATAGACTCACCTTGTTCTGCTGTGCACAATTGACAATTTTCAGTAGTGTAGTGCTGCCAATTCCACGAGTTGGATAATTGATGATTCTGCGAAAGGCCTCTTCGTCATCAGGATTGGCAACCATTCTGAAATAGGCAATGATGTCCTTGATTTCCTTTCGCTGATAAAACGACATTCCGCCATAGATTTTGTAACGGACATCATTCTTCCTCAGCTCATCTTCGAACGAGCGACTCTGCGCATTGGTTCTGTAAAGTATGGCAAAATCATCGAATGAAAGGCCATCACTCCGTCTCAATCGCTGAATCTCCTTTACCACAACCATTGCTTCTTCCCTATCGCTATAACAGGGTTTATAAGCGATCTTATGCCCTTCATCTTCTCTTGAATAAACATCCTTAGGTATCTGACGTTCATTATGTTTCATTAAAGAATTGGCAGCCTGTACAATAAATTGGGTCGAGCGATAATTCCGCTCCAATTTAAAAAGTTTTGCCTCTGGAAACTTGTTCTTGAAATCAAGGATGTTGTCAATATTTGCGCCTCGGAATGAATAAATGCTTTGGTAATCATCGCCTACGACACAAACATGCCTATGCTTGTCAGCAAGCAGTTGAACAATAGAAACTTGCACATAGTTTGTGTCTTGATACTCGTCAACCAATAGATATTGGAATCTTTCTGCATATTTGGCCCTGATATCTTCGTTATTCTTTAAGAGCTGATAGGTATTCAAAAGTAAATCATCGAAATCCATCGCATTGGCCTGCCTGCACCTTGCCTCATAGGCAGCATATATCTGCCCCAATGCTGGTTTTCCCGTCTCACGGTCTCTCTCCAATGCAGCTCTGTCATTGGCATAATCCTCGGCTGTAATCAAATGATTCTTTGCCATGGAAATAATTCCGTGCACAACAGCTGGTTTATAAACCTTTTCATCAAGTTCTAACCCTTTGATAATACTTTTCAATAAAGATCGGGAATCAGTTTCATCATATATAGTAAAATTGGGATTATATTGGATGTGCTCGGCCTCAGCACGCAAAATACGGGAAAAGACAGAGTGGAAAGTTCCCATATACAAATGGTTGGCTTTCTCACGGCCAACCAAGGCCGCAATCCGCTCTTTCATCTCCTTAGCTGCCTTATTGGTAAAAGTGAGCGCAAGAATATTGTAAGGCTCTAATCCCCGCTTTATCAGATAGGCAACTTTGTAAGTCAGCACTCTCGTTTTGCCGGAGCCAGCACCGGCTATGACCAGCGACGGACCTTCACAGTATTCAACAGCCTCGCGTTGGTTTTCATTCAAATTTACCAACAAGTCACGAATATTATCATTCATCTTCATATCAAACGTATTCTAATCTCCCTATGTAAGAATTGGTTAGAATCTCAATGTTCTTTAGGGAATGCAGGAATATTTTTCATCTGATTTTCTATCTGACGCAGGCGTTTTCTCATGTAAGGGCCAGGGCTTTTGGATGAAAAGCGACGGGGGTTGGGCAATGTGGCGGCTATGAGCGCACAGTCTCCCCTACTCAAGTTTTTAGCGTCGATACCAAAGTTTTGCTTCGCACATGCTTGTACACCGTAGATTCCATCTCCCATTTCAATGGAATTTAAATATACCTCCATGATTCGTTGCTTACTCCACATCATTTCTATTAAGAAAGTAAAATAGGTCTCGAGTCCTTTACGAACCCATGAACGACCTTGCCATAGAAAAACATTTTTGGCCGTTTGCTGCGAGATAGTAGAGCCGCCTCGCAGTTTCTTACCGTCCATCAAATGCTCCTTGGCGGCCTGCTCAATAGCCTGATAATCGAAGCCATGGTGAGTTAAGAATCGTTGGTCTTCACTTGCCATTACTGCAACAGGCATAGACTTTGGCATTTCACTTAAAGGAATCCATTCATGATAAAGTTTAACATCTTCACCATTTGACATTTGTTCGAAGCAACGAGAGAACATTAAGGGTGTAAAATAAATAGGGATAAACCTATAAACCACAACTGCCAAAATGGTTGAAACAAATATCATCCCAACTGACCATCGAATTACTTTTAGAACTTTCTTAACCATAATGATTGCAAAGTTACAAAAAACTCGAAATATGCTGATCTGATTAAGAAATTTTATATGCAGCCAAATAGAAAAGTGAAAGAACAGAAATATGAATTAGAAGAAAGATGATCGCAATTTAGAACATCCGTGGCAAAAAATTATACAATCTGTAATTTTTCTTGACAATTTAGCGGGTTGATCATTGGTATTACCGATTATTATTTCTATCTTTGCAGTCAAATAAACAAAAAATCTGACTCAAGTTACTCTGCGGGCTTCAACAGCCTATATGTGGAGGTTGTTGTTAGAATTAAAATTTATAGTCCTTTTGTCACATAAAGAGGATAAGATTCTTATTTCTAATTTGAACCCTCAAAAGAGTAATTTTACAAATTGATTTTTTCTTAGATTATTTTTCAGAATTTCCATTCTCTGATTATTATACAACCATCTGATTGTCCGTGGTAGAATACGATTACCTCATAGTTGGCGCAGGCTTGTTCGGCTCGATGTTCGCGTATCAAGCTAAGAGAAAAGGCAAAAAATGTCTCGTAATTGACAAGCGTCCTCAACTTGGCGGAAATCTCTATTGTGAAAATAAGGAGGGTATTAACATACACAAGTATGGAGCACATATTTTCCATACCAACAGCAAGCGTGTATGGAACTTTGTAAACTCGTTGGTTGAGTTCAATCGCTATACCAATTCTCCTGTTGCAAATTATCAAGGGAAATTATACAATCTTCCGTTTAACATGAACACCTTCTATCAGATGTGGGGAGTCACCACACCCGAAGAAGCAGAAAAGAAGTTGGAGGCACAACGGTTCGAGGCCATCGAAAAGATGCGGACCGAGGGGATTCAAGAACCCCGAAACCTTGAAGAGCAGGCCCTGTCTCTTATCGGCAAGGATATCTACGAAAGACTGATAAAGGGATATACCGAAAAACAATGGGGGCGAAAATGCACAGATCTCCCAGCGTTCATTATCAAACGCCTCCCCATTCGTTTGGTTTTCGACAACAACTATTTCAATGATGGCTATCAGGGAATACCCAAAGGAGGGTATAACAAGCTCATAGAGGCCTTGCTCGAAGGTGTAGAAGCCAAAGTAGGCATGAACTTCTTTGATTATTTTGATGATTGGAAAAAGATTGCAGACAAATTGGTTTTTACAGGAAAAATTGATGAGTTTTTCAACTATCAATTGGGAAAACTTGAATACCGCACTGTACGTTTTGAGGAAGAAATAATCAATTCTGCAAACTATCAAGGCAATGCCGTCATCAACTACACTGACGCAAAAGTTCCATATACACGAATAATTGAGCACAAACATTTCGAATTGTTCGGACAAGACATTAACAAATGCCCAAAGACAATAATTTCGAAAGAGTTCTCAACAGAATGGCAACCGGGGATGGAACCATATTATCCAGTCAATGACGAAAGGAACAATTCCCTTTATCAACGATATAAAAAATTGGCAGACAAAGAGGCAAATGTAATTTTTGGCGGTCGTCTGGCAGAATACAAATATTACGACATGGCACCTATCGTAGATAGAGTGCTTAACATGGAAATTAAATGACAACAAACAAAGTAGCATTAATCACTGGAATCACAGGACAAGACGGGAGCTATCTCGCAGAGTTTTTAATCGACAAGGGATATGAAGTGCACGGACTTCTACGAAGAAGTTCATCATTCAACACACAACGAATAGAGCATCTCTACCTTGATGAGTGGGTTCGCGACATGAAGAAGCAGCGCCTTGTCAACCTTCATTGGGCTGACATGACCGACTCGTCGTCGCTCATTAGAATTATTGGTGAGATTAAGCCGACAGAAATATACAATCTTGCGGCACAGAGCCACGTAAAAGTCAGCTTCGAAGTGCCGGAATATACAGCGGAAACCGATGCCGTGGGGGTATTGAGGTTGCTTGAGGCTGTGAGAATATGTGGACTTGAAAAATCTTGCCGGATTTATCAGGCCAGCACATCAGAATTATTTGGACAAGTTCAGGAAATTCCTCAGAAGGAAACAACACCATTTTATCCGCGTTCACCTTATGCTGTTGCAAAATTGTATGGCTTTTGGATCATAAAAAATTATCGCGAGAGCTACAATATGTATTGCTGCAACGGAATATTGTTCAATCATGAAAGTGAACGACGAGGCGAAAATTTCGTAACAAGAAAAATTACGTTGGCAGCAGCGCGAATTGCACAAGGTTTTCAAGACAAACTATATCTTGGCAACCTGAATGCACTGCGCGACTGGGGCTATGCAAAAGACTATGTGGAATGTATGTGGCTGATTCTCCAACAGGACAAGCCAGAGGACTTTGTTATTGCCACAGGCGAATATCACAATGTAAGGGATTTTGCCACCCTGGCCTTCCATCACGTTGGAATTAACTTGGAATGGCAAGGTGAAGGAATCAATGAAAAGGGAATCGACAAAGCGACAGGAAAATCACTGGTTGAGGTGGATCCACAATATTTCCGCCCATCTGAAGTTGAGCAATTGTTAGGAGATCCTACAAAAGCAAAAGAAAAACTTGGTTGGAATCCACGCAAGACAAGCTTTGAAGAACTCGTAAGAATCATGGTTGAACATGATATAAAGTTTGTGAAGAAAATACATTTGAAATCACAAATTTAATAGTAGATAAATTCTTTATATTGGATATGACTTTAACGCCTGAATCTAAAATATATATTGCCGGACATCGTGGACTTGTCGGCTCTGCCATTTGGAACAATCTCTTACAACGAGGCTACACCAATCTCGTCGGTAGAACTCATTCTGAATTAGACCTGACGAATCAGCAAGATGTTGACGATTTTTTCTGCAATGAACGACCCGATGCGGTTGTGTTAGCAGCTGCATTTGTGGGTGGAATTATGGCAAATAGCCTTTATAGAGCAGACTTCATCATGCAAAATATGATGATGCAGTGCAACGTCATCTCAAGTGCTTATAAATACAAAGTGAAGAAACTTCTTTTTCTGGGCTCAACTTGCATCTATCCAAAGAATGCTCCACAGCCAATGAAAGAAGATGCGCTGCTCACCTCACCATTAGAATACAGTAACGAGGAATATGCGATAGCAAAGATTGCAGGATTGAAAATGTGCGAGAGCTATAATTTTCAATACGGAACGAATTATATTGCCGTGATGCCCACCAATCTCTATGGTTCAAATGACAACTTTCATTTGGAGAACAGCCATGTGATGCCAGCTATGGTGCGCAAAATCTATTTGGCTAAGCTCATCCATGAGAACAACTGGGATGCCATACGTGTGGACATGAACAAGCGACCGATTAATCCCGTTAAAGCCTTGGCAGAAAAAATAGGAAAAGACAATGTTGACGGCGAGTGCTGTAAAGAACGTATCTTGCAGGCATTGAGGTTTTATGGCATCGAAGATAATCGAGTAACTCTTTGGGGAACGGGCTCGCCACTGCGTGAGTTTCTTTGGAGTGAGGATATGGCAGATGCTTCGGTACACATCCTTCTAAATGTAGATTTTAAGGATATTATCGGCATAGACAAGTATTCGAGCGTGTTTTACGGCACTGCTACTGATGGAGAAGTAGATCGCAACAATAGCGAGGGGCGTGGCGGTGCCATTCCCTCCCTTGGCGAGATACGCAACTGTCATATCAACATAGGTACGGGAAAGGAGCTGACCATCAAGCAACTCTCCGAACTCATTGTACGAACCGTTGGCTTCACGGGAACCGTTGTGTGGGATGAAAGCAAACCCGACGGAACTCCACGCAAGCTCATCAATGTGTCAAAACTTCACTCTTTAGGTTGGACGCACAAGGTGGAAATAGAACAGGGTGTGCAGAAGTTGTATGACTGGTACAGGCAGTCGCTGCAAGGATAAAGAAGAAATAGACTGCTAAAGAATACATTTTAATTTAATAATATGTACAAGGATGTGAACAAAAAATATACTCTGCAAACATTTTACGCAGCTGATAAATACGGTCATAAATGGGAATTGACAGTAGACGGCAAACTTGTTAGCTCATATTAGAGTGTGGATTGCCTGCAGGTGGGTACAGGAAGCTATGAGTCTCAGCTTATTCGTTTAGAAACCACAACACAATTTAAGGATGTGGATTTAGTAAGAGTGTCCACAGATATGGCAAAAGGACGAAAAGGGAGAGGTTACGAAGTAAGCATGACCCTCGGTTTGGATAATGACAAGTTCAGTAGTACACGTAAATACACGAAAAAAGAAGATCTCAATGATGACCTAAGTAATTTTTATATTACTAAGGGTAACATAGATAGTGATAAGATTAATTGATTTCAGATGACAAATAAAAAGACAAAAATCATAAAGTTGTCAAAATCCGTACAGAGATTTGGCTCGCAACCGCAAGATGTTGATGCAATGAAGGATGCTTTGGCGTCATTCGAAAGGATAAGCAAAATCATGGCACGTATGGCGACAACAAGTCCAAGAGGAAAGAAGGGACTGAAACTCACCTATCAGTTCAAAATTAAATTGAGAGGCATCACCAATCCACCCGTATGGCGACGCGTATTAGTACCTGCCAACTTCACCTTCTCAGGATTCCACGCCGTGATTCAAGAGGCATTCGGTTGGTGGAACGAACATCTGTATTGTTTTGGTGATAAGCCATACAGTCAGTCGCTGTATATTGCAGAGGTGGATGAAGAGGATTGGTATCGACCCGACTATGATGCCCGAAAGTTCACGCTGGGAGAGTTATTCGGTGACGGAGGTATCATCAAGAAATTTTGCTATGTCTACGATTTTGGCGACGATTGGATTCACGACATCACTCTTGAGAAGGTATTCGACGAGTATTCTGACCATGCCACCTGCATCAAAGGTAAGGGAGCCTGTCCCGAAGAAGACAGTGGCGGTGTATGGGAATACGAAGATATGAAAGAGGACGGAGAGATTGAGGATTCTGCATTCATTGATTTGGAAGAGATAAACAAACATGTGGAAGCCGTAAAACCAACGGGGTTTGAACCGTGGTGATACAATAGTACGTTAATCAAAAAAAATGTGGGATAAGTATATAGGCATGGAAACCAAATACCCCCTACACAGAAACTGACGGCTTGCATTTTCCATAAACAGCTGGAACAGCTTTATAAACCCCGACGTTTTATAGTAGATTCGCCATACAATAATATCGACAATATTGGAAACTCCACCAAAAGCGATGCCAGCGGTGCCCACTCCAAATCCTTCGGTCTTGATACAGAAGAAGTGTGGGGAGATGGATGGGAGTAGATGCAACCGACTTTGGTGTAGGGGAAGTGAGCAAAGGTATTGACGTCGTGCCTCTCACAGAGTATAAGTCGTGGTGAGAAAGCGCACCAACAGGAGATTAATTTGACAACATAAATATGTCGAAAGAACAAACATCTATATTTAAGGGAATTGCCATTTTAATGATGCTATGGTTGCATCTTTTTAATAGCTCGCATATAGTTGATAGTTGCGTGCCATTATTTTCATAGGTAATATACCATTCGTACATCTGTTAACTCGAATCTGTTCGCCGGTAGATATTTTTATCATTCTTAGTGGATATGGACTCCATTATGTGTATCGACGTGGTGATTTGGGATTCAAAAAACAAAGTAGGAGACTGCTAAAATTATTTAGTTTCTATTGGCTCACATTATTAGCATTCGTTTCCGTTGGTTGTTTTGTTAACCCAAATAAGTATCCGGGAGATATATGGGTAGTCATAGGCAATGTAACAAGTTATTCAAATTCTTACAATTCAGAAACATTGTTTCTGTTTCCATATATGTTAACCAGTTTAACCGCATTATGGATATTTAGGATTCAGAGTAAACTGGGAAATGCTCTGTCATTAGTTTTATCAGCTATATTGTATTTTTGTTCGGCGTATATAATCAGCCGTTATATTGCACCTCAAAAACTTTACGATAGTATGTTAAATCATCTTGTAACCTACTTTGAATTTTTCTTTCCGATGGTCATAGGAGGGTGGATGCATGATTTACATGAAAGGAACAAATTGAAATGGAAGGGCATGAACAATTTTAAGGTGGCCGGAATACTGTTAGTAGTTATTATATTGAAACTGCTATGTCCAAAACTTCTTTATGGACCAATTTTTGCAGCACTGTTTATCCTAATTGTTCTTCAGTTCAAAAATATAAATGACAGTGTGAGGCAGGTGTTTGATTTCTTCGGTAAGTATTCCATGCCGATGTGGCTCATACACTCTTATTTCTGCTATTATCTCTTTCATGATTTTATCTATGGATTTAGATACCCATTGATAATTTATGGGGTGTTGTTGATGGTCACAATGCTCGTAGCTATCCCTCTGTTTAAAGTGCATCAGCATTTATATTGCTTATTGACGCGGCATGGCGCACGATAACATACAAACATCTGCTGCAAAAGTTCGTTCTACGGAAAGAGCCACAATACAGATTTTTACAGGTATGGGTTGCGATTAACTGTCGTTTTTAATTAAAATATACCGTGTAACACAGACTCTATACACATCCAACAACACCACTCATCAACACAATCACAACATATCTGCTCTTAACTGGCTCAGATCGTCCGGGAATAAACACAGACAATAATGTCGATACCAATAGAAACCCCACCGAAGGCGATGCCATCCGTGCCCACTCTAAATCCTTCGATCTTGATACAGAAGAAGTTTGGGGAGATGGGGAAGTAGAATAGCAAGAAAACTAAATTTTAAAAGTAAATTCTATTTAATATTAACTTAATTGTAAAGAAAATGAGATGTGAGAAAGTAAGTCTTCAAGAGAAGCAAAATTTGGAATCGTTGGTAGAAAGGTATCTAAAAGATGCTTGTAGTCAAGGTGTTATGGCTGATATAAAAGGGGCAAGAAAGATGCTTGTTGACAGTTCTATCCCGGATTTTTTGAAAAGATGTGTTTGTAATAGAAATAGGCATCAAAGGCGTATGTCGAATGATGCAATTAAATGCGCAGTAGAAAAACTTTCAGCAAATTATGAAGAATTGTGCAAGATAAAGAATTTTGATGATTTGTATGATAAGATTTTCGAGTTGATAGGCGTAGGATCAACGGGAATCAGTTATAGTACGGTATATGATACAGCCATTAGGTTTGGCGGAAGCATGAAACCTGCTGTTGAGCCGCAGAAATATGTCTATGTACATCGAAAACTCATCCAAAGTGCCAAGCATATAGTTGGAAGAAAAAGTTTTAGTACAAATTATCGAATTGAAAAATCTGAGTTTTCTAAGGTCTGTGCTGCATTTGATAAATTAGACAGTCTTTTTATAGAAGACTTCCTCTGTGTTTATCATGATGAAATTATGAAGCTATAGATTCTTATAATATCTGCGCTTGTCTTCTTTTGGCGTCACCTTACAGTTGCATGCTAACCATAGTCGAGGAGTCTGAGGATGATTGGATTGATGCCACGGCTATAATGCGTGCTAATATATCTTGGTCGAAATTTATTGCGAAGAACTCAACCCTACGAACAAACACTGTACGTTTATGACTTCGATGATGATTCGATTCATGACATCACGTTTGAGGATATTATAGAAGAATTGCATCCCCATGCCTCGTGTACGGCTGGCAAAGGAGCCTGTCCCGAAGAAGACTGTGGCGGACTGTGGGGATGTGAAGACATGAAAGAAAACGGAGAGGTTGAACCCGAAGGGTATGAACCGTGGTAGGAAAGCATACCAACAGACGACTAATTTTACAATGAAGTAATTATAACGATAGGGATCATTTAAATAGAATTGGCGCAGAAAGATTCACCCAAGATATCATACGTGATATCAAAGCCAGTAGATAGAACAGAGAACGTTTATGACAGGATTATGTGCTATACTAAATGTTGTAAGTAAAAAGCTTATTTCTTTATAAATGTCTTCATCAGTACAAGAAAATAATAAGCGTGTAGCCAAGAATACGGTACTGCTGTATATAAGAATGGGGTTTATTCTTATCATCAACCTATATACAAGCAGGGTAATACTGAAATACTTAGGTGTACAAGATTTTGGAATCTATAATGTTGTAGGGGGTATCACTGCCATGATGGGCGTGTTGAACAGTGCAATGACCGTTGCCACCCAACGTTATCTTTCGTTCGAAATAGGAAGAGGCGATTTTGAAAGGCTGAACAGAACATTTTGTATTTCCCTTTCTATTTATATTATTCTTTGCATAGTATTCCTCATTATATGCGAAACAATAGGACTTTGGTTTTTAAACACGCAATTAATAATTCCTCCCGACCGTATCAGTGCAGCAAACTGGGTTTACCAATTTTCAATATTCGCAGTCATCAACTCTTTGCTGACAGACCCATATAATGCATCCATCGTGTCACACGAGCGAATGGATGTGTTTGCATACGTAAGTATCTTAGAGAATGCTTTAAAACTGTTAATCGTTTTTTGTTTACCCCTTATTCCGTTGGACAGGCTCGTAATTTATGGAGCGTTATACCTGTTGGTATCACTTATCATTACAATGATATATCGTATATACTGCATAAGAAATTTCAAGGAATGTCATTTCCGGATTTACCGAGATACGAAGCTGTTCAAGGAGATATTAAGCTATTCCGGATGGAATTTATTTGGCTCTGTTGCAGGTATAGCCCAAGGACAGGGATTGAATATTTTGCTAAATATGTTTTTTTCTCCGGTGGTCAATGCAGCCAATGGCATAGCAGCACAGGTAAACGGAGCGGTTGGAATGTTCTTTTCAAACTTTTATATTGCGGTGCGTCCCCAAATTACCAAATATTATGCTCAAGACGAACTTCAGAGTATGTTTAAATTAGTTTTTAGGAGTTCTAAATATTCATATTATCTAATTTGGATAGTAGCGTTACCAATTATCATAGAGGCACCGTATATTATTAATTTGTGGTTAGGCCAATTGCCGAAGTATGTCGCAGATTTTACTCGATTTACCATATTTATTTCGGCTATAACGGCAATGTCGTCTCCAATTATGACAATGGCACATGCAACCGGTAGAATCAGAACTTATCAGTTGGTTGTGGGACTATGTCAAATTTTGATACTTCCAATATCATACATATATTTGGCAAATGATTTTCCGCCTATCATCGTATTTGAGGTGTCTTTATGTATGACACTGGTTGCTTTTTTCTTGAGACTATATATTGTGAAAATTCTAATTCCTACGTTCTCAATAAAAGAATATATGAGGGAGGTTTTCGTCGCAGTTATATTGGTGTCGATGCTCTCGGTAATACTTCCTTTTTATATGCACTATAGGCTTTCTGTTTCTCTGATAAATACAATATTTGTATGTGGAGCAGCGGTGTTTTCATCCATCTTATCAATATGGTTGTTGGGAATGACATCGAATGAAAAACAGTTTCTGATAAACTTGGTGAAAGATAAAATAAAAGTATCATGATAAAGTTAGCTCCATTATCTTTGTGTACCGGCTGTGGTGCGTGTGCTTATCCCTGCCCTAAGCAATGTATTACGATGCGGGAAGATATGATAGGGCAGATATATCCTGTTATCGATGATAACAGATGTATCGAGTGTCATGCATGTGAAAAAATATGTCCTATTCTTAATGAGCCAGAGGGCAACAGTCCCGTCAAGGCATACGCCTCTTGGTCGCAAAACATGGAAAACAGGCGTACAAGTGCGTCAGGAGGTATTGCACACGAAATTTACGACTATGCACTTGATAGAGGATATTACATAGTAGGAGCATCAACAAATCCGGATTTCTCGGTCTCATTGAAAGTAACCGATAAGCAAGAAGATATTTCGGCTTTTAAGAATTCAAAATATGTATTCAGTTCCGGTTATAATGCTTTTAATGAAATAAGGGATCATCTGAGAAAAGGTCATCATGTAGTAGCTATAGGAGTATCATGTCAAATCGCAGCGATGCGAAAAATGTATCGAAACCAGCCAAACATTATTTTTGTAGAGATACTCTGTCATGGCATGACACCACATTCCTATCTTCAACAACACATTGCGACGATAGAAAGAGATATGGGCACAAAGGGTGTTCGTGTGAACTTTAGAGACCCGGCCTTTAAAACTCAAACTTTTATGTTTACGTTGTATGACAAAGATGGAAAATGTTTCTACGCTCAAAGAATCAAGGATGGTGACAGCTACCAATATGGGTACCATAGAAGTGTGAGCTACAGAGAAAATTGTTATCATTGCCATTTTGCGAAAGAGCAGCGGGTGGGTGATATAGTGTTGTGTGATTTTTATGGGTTGGGCAAAACGACACCGTGTAGCTATAATCATGAAAAGGTCTCATGTGTACTGATATGCACGGAAGTCGGAAAAAAAATTTTTAGGGACGTTGTCAAGGAAAGAAATTTATTTGTGGAGGAGCGTCCGATAAAAGAAGCGCAGGAAGGTAACCCACGATTAACATGTCCCACTCCCAAAACAAAACCGAGACTGAAATTTGAGCAAAATATTCAACGAACCAAAGGAGATTTTGAAGTAGCTGTGACACCTCTGGCCGAACGATACATGAAACTACAAAACGCTCCAAGAATTATGCACTATTGTTATGCACTCCTGAACAAAATTTTCAAGATGTCTTCTAAAAGGTTATATAAAAAATAAGGTGTATGATAAAATTGGGAATCTTAACATTTCATAGTGCGCATAATTACGGTGCGACATTACAAGCATACGGTTTACAAGAATTTTTGAGATCTCTTGGTCATGAAGTTTGTATCATAGACTATCGTCCTGCTTATATTACTAAGGATTACTTGAGGGACAGTTGTAAGTATTGGTTATCCCGTAATCCTAAAATGTGTTTAAAGCGCTTGATTAATTATATTAGATATGCAGGAGTGCGGCACGCCCGGTGGGAAAACTTTAATAAGTTTATTGAGAATAAGCTCAGTTTATATCCCTATTTACCCGGAATGGATTTTCATGAATTTGATGCTGTTTTTATCGGTAGTGATCAAGTTTGGTCTCCTTATCATACAGGAGGACAATATGATGAGATCTTCTTCGGGGTAGGATTTAAATGCAAGGCTATATCTTATGCTCCCAGTTGCAGTCAATCAAGTTTAACCGAAGAGCAAAAAGAACGATTGACAGTATTATTAGGGAATTTGACCTCAATTAGCGTCAGGGAGCATGGTTTTAAGCGGCTGCTGACCCCATTAACTACTCAAAATATATCAGTTGTTGTTGATCCCTCTTTGCTTGCTGGCAAGAAAGCTTATGATAAGATAGCTGCTTCAATTCAACGTAAAAAGCCATACATAGTAGTTTATGAGATAAAGCCACATAAGCAAGTTTACGATATGGCTTGTGAAATTGCAAATCAGTTAAATGCTGAGGTCGTGGAACTGACAAATGGAGTGCGTAATTTCCATCGGGAAGGAATGGTTGAGGCTGCATCACCAGAAGAGTTTTTAGGATATATAAAAAACGCGTCATGTGTTATAACAACATCGTTCCATGGTACTGCTTTTTCTCTTCTCTTTCATACTCCTTTTTATGTTGTGCGGCAAGGTAATGATGCTGATTTACGGATGGAGTCTCTTCTAGATTTTTTAAATCTTAGAAACCGATTGATAAAAATGAGAGACAGTCCTGTCTTTACTGCAGTGGATATGGATAATGCAGACGTTGCCTTGCAGACTTTGCGGGAAACCTCACAGAATTTTATTATAGAAAACTTGTCTGAATTATTTTCTTAGCAAAACATCGTGTTAGGACGTTATAAACATTGAAGATAATTGATAAACTTCTCTTGGAAACTATAGCAACAGAATTATACAGATTACAACCTACTTTGAAAAAGTGAAATAAATTATATTAAAAACATGTAATCTATATGCAACATTCATCTATTAGCGGACATATTCATGGGCTGTGCCATCGGTTGCTGAAGTATCCCCGACTATAGTATCATAAACATAAATCGAGACGACTTGTCAATCAAGATTTTTCTCTTTTTTGCAATAACTGTACAGGTGGGGTAATATTGCATGATTTAAGTCTGCGATTTAATTCGCCTACGATTAATCTCTGCATTCAACCAAAGGAGTTTATAAATTTTGTCAAAAATCTGAGGGATTATATGCGTTGCGAGTTGGAGGAAATCCATGACGCTTCAGTAGATTTTCCTGTGGGGTGTCTTTCGTTGCCAAATGGGGGGTATGTGTATATTAAATTCGTGCACTACAACTCTTTTAAATGTGCTAAGGAGAAATGGGAAGAGCGTAAAAACAGAATTAACTGGAAAAACATTTTTATTTTGTTAGAGGGACCATCTTTCAGTTCTGAACTACTGGATATGTGTGCAGAGGTAGAATATCCCCTTTCTGTGATGGGATCTGAAAACCCAGAAATAGAAGCCACCTATCCTTTTTACCATGGATTTAAGTGGTACAATAACTGGCGTTCCGGCAAATCTTTGGATTATAAGCACATCTTTAGTTTGAAACGTTATTTGGATGATTTTGATTATATCAGTTTTTTGAATGGAAATAAAAGTTAGCATCGTCATACCAGTATATAAGGTAGAAAAATACATAGAGCGTTGTTTGCGATCGGTGTTCAATCAAACTTATGTGAATATAGAATGTATTATCGTTAATGATTGTACACCTGATAACAGTTTTATTATTGCGAAAGAATTAGTAAAATCTTATCAGGGTAGTGTCGATTTTCAATTTGTCGAACATGAGATAAACAAGGGATTGTCAGAAGCTCGAAATACTGGTATTAAGATGGCAACCGGACATTATTATTTTTTCTTGGACAGCGATGATGCCATACCAGCTACATCTATTGAGAAATTAGTTTCGACGGCATTGTTAAATGATCTGCCTGAAATAATCATGGGGGTGACCAAAGGAGTTGATGCCAAGGGGGGCATGATAGAAGTCAGTAAAGCTCAACAACAAAGTTTTCAGGAAAATTCTGAAGTCTTTCAAGGTTATCTTAATAATCTTTGGTACGTAATTGCATGTAATAAATTGGTTAGGAAAGATATATTTACAGATCATAAAACTTTTTTTTTGCCAGGAATCGCTCATGAAGATGTGATGTGGAGCTTTGAAATATCGACCTATGTAAATAAAATTATTTTATGCCCTTTTGTTACATATCATTACTATATAGGCGATACGGATTCTATCAGTCGTTCTGTGTGGAGTACAAAAAGAGTAAATGACAGTATTACGATATTAGAACGAAAAGCTGTATACCTTGAGAGAGTAAGCGACAGAAAAGGTCTTGCACGTCATATTAAGAACGAAAGTGTTAACATTGTCTATTCTTTGTTTAGGAATGGCTTTTCAAACGACGAGATCAAGAAGTTTATGAAACGGATCGTTCAGTTGAACAGTAAAAAATCAATAAGGGAAGTAAAATCAGATGTGCCTATATACAGGAGAGCTATCTATTATTTATATCGTTTGCTATGATGCAAAAAAACATCTTAATATGCGAATTATTCTGATTACTTTATCCACCCCCACATACAACAATGTAAGGTCTGCGAGTGCCTTGCCCTATCATTTAATCATGGGGGCAAAAGAACAAGGGGATATTGACTTTGAGGTATACAACTACAATATCAATGAGATAGATGCAGCCGGAATTGCCGAGATAGAGCGTGCATTGGGTGTCAAAATTCATTTATTGCAAAGACCATGGTGGATGGTATGGATGTTTCGATTGCATTTGGGCATATTGCGTGTTCTTTTGAAATACCCATATTTATCATATCTTACCATTCCAAGGAAAACAATTGAAAAAATCAAATCGTCCAAACCCGACATCATTTGGATATATGGAGAGGAAATAGCTGGGATTGGCAATTTCTTTGAAGGGTTTAAGTGCGTTGTTACTATGCCGGACTGTGAGTCGATGTTTTATTACAGAATGCTGCGACTGCGTTGGACAACAAAACATCTAAGCCAAATACTGAGATATGCCTTTGCCTACTGGCAATACAAGTCTATGGAGCAACATAATTGTCGCACTGATGTAATCTATCATTTTGTCGGTGAGGCGGATGCGGAGTTCTTTAAAAATATTAACCCAGCTTCAAACGTGATATTTCTACGACATCCCCTTTATGCATATAATGATTCGAAAAGGATAGCTTTCTCCGAGTCGAAAATTAAATTATTGTTTGCCGGGAGGTATGATTTTTATTGTGAGCACGGAAGTGATGAACTCTTAAACGCAATCATAAAGAATAAGGAAGCTTTACAGCCTTTCTACGAAATAACCTTTTTGGGAAAAGGCTGGGAGAAATGGAATAAGATGCTTCAAAGAGCAGGATTCCTTTCTTCACACATTATGTTTGCTCCAGACTATATTGCAGAAATCCAGAAGCATGACATACAAATCAATGCTATTGATGTGGGAACGGGGACAAAGGGAAAGGTGCTTGACGCCATTTCCAATGGGCTGTTGGCATTTGGAACTAACTATGCGCTTGAAAATGTATCAGTAAGAAATGGAGAATCATGTGTACAATATTCTACGATTGAAGAAGCCATGGACAGGTTGTTGGATATTTGTGCTCATAGAAATGAATATGAGCAGATGGCAGAGTGTGGGCGCAGGTTGGTTTTGCAGGAACACGACAGGGGGAAAAATGCAGACAAACTTTTCGGTATTACGAAGGTAAAATAAAGAGTTGTATACGATATGTGGATATATTTGATAGTTTTTTTAATTCCTTTGCTATTCTTCTTTGCAGATAACAAGGAGAATCGTAGCAACTCTACTTTTCTTTTTGTCTTTTTTCTCCTTTTGTCTCTATTAGTTGGAGGCTCTGACATGCTTGGAGGATATGACCGATATATCTATGGTGAGGTCTTTGATTCTGCTGCAGACAACGTGACTTCGAGGATGCCATTTGCTACATTTTTTACAGGATGGGGATTTGCAGAAAAAGGTTATATGTTTTATAATTGGCTTCTTGCACATTTTACGGAGAATCGGTATATTTTTATATTAATAACGACGTTATTAATATACGTATTTCTTTATTTTAGCTTTTATCGACACATGAAAAGCTACACTTATGCCCTATTGTTGTTTTTGGGCTTGTGGTTTTTCTTTACATTTACATATTTAAGAGAAGTTGTTGCTGTCGCTATTTCGAGCCTTGCCATTACCTATGTTATAAAGCGGGATTTTGTGAAATTTATATTGGTAGTCCTTATAGCCTATTCCTTTCATCATTCTGCCTTGATTTTATTACCCGTATATTTTTTACCCATCAAGAAATGGTCTCCTCGAACCATCATCTTTTTTATGATTCTTTGCCTTATAATGGGATTGACTGGCAGTCCTTCCGTAATGTTCGAGGCATACTGTTCTCTTATGGGAGACGAAGAAAAGTTTGCGGGGTATGCGGAGGAAATGAAGACGTATGGAACTCGGACTGATTATTTAATAGAGGCTTCGTTCTTTATAGGGTATATAGTTTCTCAATATCGGTTCATTGCCAAAGAGAAAGCGGAACTTGTATACTTGAACTATGCACTTGTTTTTTGTGCCATATTGTTGCTTTTTATCCAATCTCCGCAGGCGGGTCGGTTGACTTGGTACTATATGATAGGCTTGATAGCTTTTTTTTCCTGTTTATCTGTAAAGAAAAGTATAAAGCCCATTTGGAAGAATGGTTTGTTGGTTGTATGTTTTTTTCTGTTTTTTCGGATTCTCTACAGCTGGGGAATATACTTATATCCATATAAAACTTTTTTGACAGATGGGTATCGTGACAATGATAATATTCGTAAAACTTATGAGTATAATTATAATTATGATGAGGATAAATTTTGTCGAAAAGCTTTTAGATTCACTCTTAATCTTTAATACTATACGATAATATTTTATAAAATAAAGGGTTGGTATGGTTGGAAAAATGATTACTGTTTTAACACCTACTTATAATAGGGCTTCTTTACTTATAAATTTATATCAAAGTCTTATAAAACAGGATTTTGATGATTTTGAGTGGGTTATTGTTGATGATGGCTCAATAGATGCTACTACTGATATTGTTGATCAGTTTATACAAGAACGGCAAATAGTCATAACTTATATAAAACAAGCCAATGGAGGTAAGCATAGAGCTCTAAATAGAGGAGTAAAAGAAACAAAAGGTGAACTTGTACTTATTGTAGATAGTGATGATAGTCTTCCTAATAAATCATTATCAATCATATATAGCCATTATTTAGATATTAAAAATAACTCTTCTATAGGTGGTGTATGCGGTTTAATGGCTCATCATGATGGAACAATTATAGGAGAAAGGAAGATTCGTTCTTCCATGAATCTTAGTTCAATAGACATGCGCTATAAATATGGATTTGTCGGGGATGTTTGTGAAGTTTTCAAAACAGAAGTTTTGCGAGAGTTTCCTTTTCCAGAAATAGAAAACGAAAAATTTTGTCCAGAAGCTTTAGTATGGAATAGGATTGCTACAAAATATAAGCTTTACTATTTTAATGAAGTTATTTATTATCGAGATTATCTTGATGGCGGTTTAACATCTAAGATTGTACGAATTAGAATGAATAGCCCTATAGCTTCTATGATATGTTATGCAGAATTAAATCAACATGATATTCCGTTTAAGGACAAGATCAAAGCTGCCGTTAACTATTGGAGATTTCGTTTGTGTTATAGTGGGAGTAGAAGCTATCCGAGTTTACATGGATTATGGAATGTTGTTGCACCTTTAGGTTGGTTGATGCATTTGAAAGATAAGCGTGTAAATAAAAGCTAGTTATGAGGATTCTATAATTCATAACATCCCTGTATATATGTGTTAAACTGGAATGTTAGTTATATATTTTTTCCAAGCATACTAAAACTGAAAATACTATATGATTATGTGTCTTCTCGGAAGCAGATATTTTCGGTTTTGCTGTCATTCTCATCACTTGGTAATAAGTCATAAATCGCTGAATATCAGCTATATATGTTGAAATATTAAAAGTGACAGCAAACACGGTTTAAACTTTCTGTGGTATTTGTGGAATACTTTTGAAGATTATCTGGCATTATAGAATAAAAGAAATAGGATAATGAGAATATTACAAGTCATAACATCTTTGGATATGGGTGGGGCTGAAACGTTGGTGGTTAATTTGATACCGAGGTTACAGGCTTTGGGAAATACGGTGGATTTATGTATCTTTAATGGTAAAGAGACACCATTGACCCATAGATTGAAGAAAGAGAGTCCACAGACAAAGATATTTGTATTAGGGCATGGAGTTTATAATCCACTCTATATATTTAAATTAGTAAAGATAATGAAGGATTATGATATTGTTCATACGCATAATTCTTCACCACAGCTATTTGTAGCAATCGCCAGTTTGTTTAGTCACACTAATCTTGTTTCTACAGAACATAATACTTCTAATCGGAAACGAAATTGGAAATGGTATCGCCCGATAGAAAGTTGGATGTATGGCAGGTATGATCATGTAATATGTATCAGCAAGATAGCAGAAGACAAACTAAGAGAATATATGGGAGGGGAATGGCTTGTCAAATCATCAAATAAGTACAAGTCAATTACCACAATAAATAATGGGATTGATGTCAATACAATATCAGAAGCTGAACCATGTAAAGAGTTGTTAGATTTAAAAGAAAGTCGTAAGTCTATCTTGATGGTGGCTGGATTCCGAAAGCAAAAGAACCAAGATACTATTATTAGGGCTTTAACCTTATTAGATAAAGAAAAATATGAAGTTTGGTTTGCTGGAATAGGTGAACGGATGGAAGAAGTAAAGCAATTATCTCTGTCTTTAGGTGTTAGTGAGCGAGTTAGATTCTTAGGCTTACGTACTGATATTCCAAATGTCTTGAGAGCTGCGGATGTTATCGTGATGTCTTCTCATTGGGAAGGGTTGAGCCTTAGCAATGTAGAGGGAATGAGTGCACATAAGCCTTTTATAGCCTCTGATGTTAATGGCTTGAAAGAGGTTACTAAGGGATATGGTTTACTTTTCCCACATGAGGATGCACAGGCATTGGCAACAGTCATACAAAAGCTACACGATGACAGGGCATATTATCAGCAAGTTGCCGAGAGCTGCTATCAGCGGGCCTTGCAGTTTGATATCAGTAAAATGGTGGACGGATATTTAAAGGTGTACAACCAGCTAATTTGACATGTTTTGTTCCAACGCAGAATAGCACAGCTCCCCCACCCTTATCTCGCAAATTCGTATGCAGACAGTGGCAAATAGATTCATGATACCGAACATGCGACCTAATCATCGCCACAAAGTTATACGACCCAAGAAGAGAGTCCGGGATATATTTCCTAATCTATTGATAATTAGAATAGTAGTAATTGAAATATAAAAGGTAAGCTATTGTTCCCCCATTCATGACCTATCGCATTGCAAAAGGTCAGCTTTCTGAAAGTGAAAGTTAGGCCGTTTATAGATGGGATAAAATATTTAGCCCTACTGCCCCGACTCCCACATAATATAACGACTTGTCACGTGTATATCATCTAAGAACATCTCGCTTATAGATGTGGGGTTCCATGCTACTCAAGATAACCAATTTCCATTCAACAGTTGGTCCATTGTTCAACTTGGTAAAACAGCAGTACGGCCATCGTTCACACATTCGCACAGGCATGGTACTAATATAGCAGAAGGTAGAGATTCTTTATTTCCCAAAATGCCACATCCATAAGTTATAGGAAACAACCATCTCGTATGCAAAACCTATCTTTTTTGCAAGAAAACAAATCATGAAGAAAAAGAAAATAATACGTGCCGTAACAGTCTCAGAGTCGTTAATCTTCTATACTCCGACAAACCAAACATTGAAAAGTAGTGGGTATGAGTTAATACTTGTTTCTTCACCAGGTCATGAACTCGAAGAGATAAAAAATAGTGGGATGCGAACAGCAAGTATTCCCATGAAGCGTCATATTTCAATCATCAAGGACGTTGTTTCACTTTTACGGTTAATAATATTATTTGCGCGAGAAAGACCAGACATGGTACACTCGATGACTCCAAAAGCAGGTATGTTATGTATGCTTGCTGCTTGGCTGACAAGAGTGCCGAGACGTGTTCATACCTTCACAGGACTTGTCTGGCCAACGATTACTGGTATCAAGCGGCGGATTCTGATGTTTACAGACTGGATTACCTGTTTCTGTGCTACTCATATAATTCCAGAAGGAGAGGGGGTGAAAAGCGATTTGCAGGCTCACATCACAACGAAGTCGATGAAAGTCTTAGGCTATGGTAATGTGAAGGGAGTGGATATGGAACGGTTCAGCCATCGCCCAGAGGTAGATAAAGCTGCCACGAAAATAAAGAAAGATGGAATTTTTACATTTATTTTTGTTGGGCGTATCGTCGGAGACAAAGGAATCAATGAACTCATGGCTGCATTTGTTCGTCTGTTAAAAATCAACAAAAAGGTGAGACTGATTTTAGTTGGAAAGTATGAAGAAAATCTTGATCCAATAAAGCCTGAGACGCTTGATATTATAAAGAATACTCCTCAAATTGAAGCTGTAGGAAGTAAATACGGTGATGACCTTCTTGCATACTATTCTGCCAGTGATTGCTTCGTGTTCCCAAGCTATAGAGAAGGCTTCCCTAACACTGTTATGGAAGCTGGGGCTATGGGATTACCGTGTATTGTTACCGATATTAATGGATCTCGTGAGATTATAGAGAATGGTAAAAATGGAGTAATTATTCCATCAAAAGATACCAATGCGCTTTATGTTGCTATGAAAAATATGATAGAAGATAAGGAGGCATATAAGACTATGGTTGGATATGCTCGCCCTATGATTGAATCAAGATTTGAACAAGACTTTGTCAGGTCTTGTCTGCTTGATTTCTACGAGGAAGTTATGAAATAAAAATAACATATTTGGAAGCACCAGTCTGTTTTACCTGTACCGCAGCAATTAAAGGACTTCCCAATGTTGTTCTTGTTTGAAATTTTTACTACTTGTCATTTATAGTATATGTATAAATCTTTTTTTAAACGTTTTTTTGATTTTGGCATTTCATTGATTGTGTTAGTTAGCTTGTTTCCTTTATTACTTGCTGTAACCATATGGTTGCATTTTGCCAACAAGGGGGACGGGGCATTCTTTTTTCAGGAACGTCCAGGAAAGAACGGAAAAATTTTTAAAGTTGTTAAATTTAAGACTATGACTGATGAAAAAGATATTCATGGCGAATTATTACCGAATAATATGCGACTTACCAAAGTTGGACGGATTATCCGGTCACTTTCACTAGATGAGATACCACAATTTATTAACGTTTTGAAAGGTGACATGTCCCTTATTGGGCCAAGGCCGTTACTGACATGGTTTTTACCCCTTTATGACTCAAATCAGCAAAGACGTCATAAAGTTAGACCTGGAATAACAGGATGGGCTCAGGTAAATGGACGCAATACATTATCTTATTCAAAGAAGTTTGAGTATGATGTATGGTATGTAGATCATTTAAGCTTTTCACTTGATCTCAAAATTATAAAAATGACTGTTATAAATATACTAAACCGTAAGGATATTGGAAACGGTTTACAAAATGAGGTTGATGACTTAGGTTGGGCAGATAAGAAAAAATGGGCTATCAATGAATTTGAAAAAAAATATCGAAAATATTAAAAGTTTAAAGTGATGGAACGAAAAAAAATTATCATTTTTGGAGCTACAGGTAATGTAGGGTCCTACGTAACGCTCTATGCTCTGAATTTCTTTGATAAAAAGAAGTTTGAAATAATTACTTCTGGCCGTAGAAAGACCGATTTTTGGGAAAAACAAGGGGTTCGCTATTTCTCTGTAGATATAACGAAACGGACAGACTTTGACAAGTTACCTAAAGAAAACGTGCATGCAGTAATCGACTTAGCAGCAGAGATTCCTTCGTACATGAGTGACTACGATCCAAGAAAGTACATTGATAGTATCGTCGTGGGCACTACCAACGTATTGGAATATTGTCGCAAGGTGAAAGCTGATCGCATACTATTCAGTCAAACTGTGTTCGATGTTTCCCTCTATCCCCAAAATCACGTTTTGGATCCATATGATAAGCCAAATTTCAGCTACACAGGTGACCACGCTGTTTATGTGATTGCAAAAAACTGTGCTTTGGAACTAATGGAACATTATTATCAGGAGTTCGGACTAAAAAAATTTATTTTCCGTTTCCCTACTATCTATGAATATAGTACTTTCCAATATTACTACCCAAACGGGGTCAAGACAATGCGCCCTCTTTATGTACAGATAAACAAAGCTATAAAAGGCGAAAACTTAACAATATGGGGAGACAAGGATTATTCCAAAGATATGGTTCACGTTTATGACTGTGCTCAGATGCTTTGCAAGGCTTGCTTAGTAGATATTGACGGGGGAACGTACAATGTGAGTACTGGAAAGCCCGTGACACTGGAAGAGCAGTGCAAGGCCATAATAGATGTTTTCTCTCCAAAGGATCATCCTTCAAAAATAGAGTACATTGAACCAGACCGCAAGAGTGGTGGAGGATTTCTAATGGATATTACAAATGCAAAAGAAGAATTGGGGTATGTCCCTCTATATGATGTACATAAACTTTTTGAAAACTATAAAGAGGAGATGTCGATAAATCGTTTTTTTGAATTACGTGGAAAATAATGTTTACGAATGAAGGAATTCGGTTCTGATTTTCACTATTTATCTCATCTTGGAAAAATCGTTGATGGGACAGAGAAATTGACGATTTATACCATGTTTAATCACTTGCAAGGTTATGCAAGTGGTCGTCATGCCATAGAAGCTATCGCCATCAATAAGGGGTGGAAGAGAATTTGGATTCCATCCTATTTCTGCTATGAAGTAATTGATTATCTTTCACAAGAAGTTGGAATAAGTATTATACAATATGATGATAATCCTCTTTCGAAAAAAGACAGTGAAATAGTAAAGGCTTTACCTTATGAGGATGGGGATGCTTTATTAAGGGTGAATTTCTATGGGCTAAGAGAATTCAGATCAAATAAAGGTATCAAAGTTCCAGTCATAGAAGACCACACACACGACATGATGTCTGAATGGTCTTTAAAGAGTGATGCAGATTTTTGCATTTCATCTATTAGAAAATCAATGCCAACAGCTGCTGGAGGTATTTTATGGAGTCCGAAAAGATTACAACTTCCAAAAGCTATTGAAGAGACAGAGGAATGCAAGGCTATGGTTATGATAAGATACGAGGCTATGCGGCTAAAACATGAATATCTTATAGGACATACTGTAAATAAGGGCATTTATAGAGAGAAAATGCAAGAATCTGAAAAAATCATTGATAAATTGAGACTCTCGGGTATGGATGTTGAATCAATGGACATTTTGAAAAAGATGAATTATGGACTATGGAGTAATCTTAAAACAGTGAATTGGAAGATTGCATTTAAAACTCTTAGCAAAAGGTTTAATATTTTGAAACCTACTGGTAATATTGCCAATTCACACCCTTTTTCGATAATTATTTTATGCGATACTCCCGAAGAACGCATCGCACTTAGACAACACTTAATTAAAAATAGAATTTATCCTGCAATATTGTGGCAAGTACCAGAGGATTTGAAATTTCCACAGTCGATTGATTTCTCTAAAAGAATGCTGTCTGTACATTGTGATCCCAGATACAGTACAAGTGAAATAAAGGAAATGTGTGAAAGAATTCTTGAATTTAAACATCAAAATTAATATCTAGATGAATTTCTGATAAACAGGTATAAGTGTTTAAATATAACTATTTGCTACCCAGATACAATTCTCAACTACATAAAGCTAATAAAACTGCTGATAATTAAGAGTATTTTAATTTTAATAGACAGTCAAAAACATTTAAATAAGCATAACAGATAATATGTTAAAAATATATACAATTAAGGAGTCGAGCAAATGGGATCAAATTGTTATGTCATTCCCTAATTATGATATCTATTATTTGAGTGGGTATTTGAAGGCTTTTGAGTTACATGGGGATGGTAATCCTATTTTGGTTTATTACGAGAAAAGTACCCTAAGGGGTATTTGTACTTTCATGCTGAGAGATATTTCCGATATGACTTGGGCTAAGAGTTTGGAAAAAGGGCAATTTATGGATGTGGTGACTCCATATGGTTATGGTGGTTGGCTAACAGATGGCGACTGCTCGAAAAAAAATTTGAGTATCATGTGGAATGAGTACGTAGCATTTATGAAAGAAAATAGAATTATAAATGCATTTACTAGATGGTGTCCTTGGTTGCAAAACCAGGAGATGTTACGCGGTTTTTCAAATGTCATAGATTTAGGTAGCACAATATTCATTGATACAGCAACCGTGGAAGGTATCATGGAAAACATAAAAAGTAAAGATCGTAGCACTATTCGCAAGGCTGTAAAGAATGGAATAACGGTAGATCTGAGTGATAAGCCAGAACTATTTGAGGAATTTGTAGATATATATAATGCTACTATGACTAAAGATCATGCCGACAAATACTACTTTTTTGGTAAAAAGTTTTATAAATCAATTATTAACGATCTTCAAGGGAAATGGCTTCTAGCCACAGCACGACTCGAAAACAAGGTTATCGCAATGAGCATAATACTTTTATGTAACGGAAGAATGCACTATCATTTGTCTGGTAGTGTTCTAGAGTACCGTAGATTGAATGCAACTAACCTGATTCTATATGAGACAGCAAAGTATGGTGCAGAACATGGATACACCATATTCCATCTTGGTGGTGGAGTTGGGTCTGGAGAGGATTCTTTGTATAATTTTAAGAAAAGCTTCAATAAACACGGTGTTCTTCAGTTTTCAATTTCAAAAGATATTTTCGACAAAGAAAAATATGAAAACCTAGTAGCTTTACGCATCGGAAAGGATAATGATTTCCATAAAAGCAGTTTTTTTCCCGAATACAGGAGTATCTGTGACTAATTATCAAATCAATATATGGGAACAGGTATCTATTGGGTTTATAATCAATTTATCTATTTGCAAATATAACAAATAATATTTATGTCAGGAGCAAGAACAATTTATCTATGTCTCGCCCACATGAGTGGCAATGAGATGAAGTATATTCAAGAAGCTTTCGCAACCAATTGGGTTGTACCGCTAGGTCCTAATGTTAATTTCTTTGAGAAAGAACTTAGAAAATTTGCAATCTCCCAGGATAATAGGAGTAATTTTTTTGTGGATGAAGAATATCCTAAACGAATTGAGGCTCACAGTGATAATACTGAATCATTATGGAAAAACACGAATCCAAGATTGAATAATAAGCAATTAGTTGCCCTTAGTTCTGGAACCTCAGCTATTCATCTCTCATTGATAGCCTTAGGTGTTAAGGCGGGTGACGAAGTGATTTGTCAGAGCTTCACATTCTGTGCCAGTTCACACCCTGTAACTTATCTTGGTGCAACACCAGTATTTGTAGATTCAGAACGAGATAGCTGGAATATGGATCCAATCCTCTTGGAGTCTGCAATCAAAGACAGAATAGAGAAGACTGGTAAGAAACCCAAGGCTATCATTGTGGTGTATCTCTATGGAATGCCTGCAAAGATTAAGGAAATCACGGAGATAGCTGAGAAATATGATATACCAGTAATTGAAGATGCAGCAGAAGGACTTGGCTCGCGCTATAATGGTCAAGTAGTTGGGACTTTTGGTAAATACGGCGTTCTAAGTTTTAACGGCAATAAGATGATTACGACCAGTGGCGGTGGTGCCCTGATTTGTCCTGATGAGGAAACAAAGAATCGAATCATGTTTTTTGCAACACAAGCCCGAGAAGCATTCCCTTATTATCAACACGAGGAAATTGGTTATAATTATCGCCTCAGCAATATTTGTGCGGGCATAGGACGAGGACAAATGACTGTTCTGGACGAACATATAGCCCATCACAAACATGTTGCAAAGATATATGAAGAAGCTTTCAAAAATTTTGATGGTATAACTTTCCATAAGAATCCAGGCAAGGAGTTTGATTCTAACTTCTGGTTGAATACAATCACCTTAGACCCGTCACTGAAAGTCAAGGGAATGGAAAAAGCCTATGCAACAGCGGTGAAAGATGCCGTGGGTGGCGCTGCAGGTGTCGTGCACGCAACAGGTGAAGCACATACTTCATGCGAACCGAATGCTAACGTAGAGGCTATGCGTAATGCATTAGACAAAGTAAATATCGAAAGTCGTCCATTATGGAAGCCGATGCATTTACAGCCGGTATATAAAAATAGTCCCGCCTATGTAAATGGAATAAGTGAGGAACTTTTTAAAATTGGGTTATGTTTACCCTCTGGTCCGATGGTTTCTGATGATGACGTACAATTTATTATTGATTCCATTAAAGATAATATTTTATAATTATAGATGGAATATAACGAGAAAGTCAATGACTATTTTGAATTTGTAAGGTTCTGTCTAAACGACAATTATAAAGAACCAGAGTCACTAATGAAAATGGATTGGGATGGTTTGTTTCAATTTGGCAGAGAACAAACCATCATGGGCATACTATTCCAAGGAATAAAGAAACTTGAGAAAAGTCAATTTAAACCCGATGCAAAATATATAATGATGTTTTACCATTATTATATCAATATAGAAAGGGTAAATAAACAAGTTTATAAAGATGCTGTAAAGATCACAAAGGACTTTAAGGAAAGATTTGATTTAGACACCTGTGTGATGAAAGGTCAAGCAAATGCTTTGATGTATCCAGATCCATTTATGAGAACCCCTGGGGATATTGACTTGTGGGTAGATGCGGCGGCTGATGAAATCATAAAAATAGCAAGACGGTTAGACGCAAAATCTGAAATAGGATACCATCATATCCAAGTAAGATACTCTAAAACTCCTGTGGAGCTACATTTCTTTCCATCATTCATGGGAAACCTTTTCTATGAGTACAGAATGAGGAAGTATTTTAACCTGCATAAAAAAGAACAGTTTCAAAACAAAAAGCAACTTCCTGAAAAAATTGGCATTATCAATACGCTAACACCGGACTTTGACAGGATATTCCAGATGTCACATCTCATGCATCATTTTTTCTTTGAAGGAATCGGTCTGAGACAAATGATAGACTATTACTATCTTCTAAAACAAGGAACCACTACCGATGAGAAAGCTGAGACAAAAGCCAATCTGAAACGCTTTAATATGTTTAAGTTCGCATCTGCTGTCATGTATATCATGAAAGAAGATTTGGGACTCGAGGATAAATATCTACTCATGGAACCAAATAAGAAGATAGGAAAGTTACTTGAAAAAGAAATTATCCTCAGTGGCAATTTCGGTTTTCATGACAAACGCTTCTCGTTTAGTGGCAAGTCTGTGTATGAGCAATACTTTGTTGAGATATATAGAAATTTACATTTTGCTTTTGAATTTCCAGCAGAAACCATTTGGGGGAGACCTTTGTCCAGGTGGTGGCATATGATATACAAAGCAAAGCTTAGAAGAAGTATAGATTAAAAAAGTAATGAGGATATATCAATTCGATATATCCTCATTACTTTTGTACACCCTTAGGGATTCGAACCCTAGACCCACTGATTAAGAGTCAGTTGCTCTACCAACTGAGCTAAGGGTGCATAAATCGAAATAATCAGGTAGAACCTTAAATTTGTACACCCTTAGGGATTCGAACCCTAGACCCACTGATTAAGAGTCAGTTGCTCTACCAACTGAGCTAAGGGTGCTCATTTCGATTTTGCGAATGCAAAGGTAAGGTTTTTTTACGGAAAAGCCAAAGCTTTCCACATTTTTTTGAAAAATAATTTACGTGCTCATTACTAAATAAAAATGGGAACTGCCAGAGAGGAAGTTCCCATTAAATTATTTATTGAATGCTTGTTTACAGGTCAAATTTATAACCCAAAGTAATCTGGAATACGCTGTTCTTTGACTTAGTATCAAAATAATCCTTCTTTGCAACATTTGTAAGCCCCCAGTTATAACGAGCATCCAAAACAAAGTTTTGATATTCATAAGAGACACCTACAGGGATTGAGAAATCAACAGTCTGGACTGCCTTGTCAAAATCAACTGCAACATTATCAGCCTTTGCAGATGCATTTACTTTGAAACCAGGCTGAATACCAAGTTTAACGGCCAAGCCCTTAACAACGTAAACATTGGCCATAATTGGCACATTGATATAATCGAGTTTCGTGGTTACATTGTCTTTCTTGGCGCCTTGCATAGAATACAGAGCTGCACCAGAAATGCTGAATATATCAGTTACTTGATACTCACCCTCTACTCCTCCAACAAAACCAACTCGGCTGTCAGCTTTGCTGTCTGTCAAATTTGCAATACTAACACCAACTTTTGGTTGAAGTGTGAATGAACCTACTGCGTGTTGTGCATAAGCACCTACTGAAGCGAGCATTACAGCTGCCATGAGAATTAACTTTTTCATAATCTTTGATATTTAAAATTAAATGTAATCAAGTTCTTCTGTCTCTTAGACGTTGCAAAAGTAAAGATATATGCATAAATGGACAAATTTTTTCTATAAAAAATTGCAAGAAAAATGTAATTCATGGATATTGTAACAAAAAAAATCCCATCATCCCAATAAATTCACCTATTTATCGGATATTATTTGAAATAATTATAACCAAGCATAGGTTAAAATGTACTCATGCGTTGAAGCAATAACAAAAGTTACGTTGCGACTCTTCATCAAATTAGTTGCTATTTTGTTCTGGATATCAACTTTCATGTCTTGATATGTAAGATGATCTTCTGAGAATAATTTATAAATAGTTTCTTTTACACACCACACGGTTAAAAGCTCTTCGGTTTCAGTGAAGTGCTCATCGGAGCGTAAAAACCGTTTGCTAATCCGCTTTACCCTTTCAGACCGATATTCGATATCAATGCCTACTTGATGTTTTTGGGATAGTATAATGGCAACATATCCTTTGGTGTGAGAAATACTTATATGATAGCCCTCAACAAGCGGTTTGCCATCTTCATTATGGGACAATTCCACTTCAGAGCATAACATTTCAACAAGCAATTCTTGTTCGCCTCGTTTTTCTTCCTCTCTTCCCTTCCCTATTCGGTATAATCCCAGAAGAATATCATCGGCCAAACTATTGAGGTATATCAGCATCGTTTATCGTTACTTTTATCTTGCTAATACGCCTGTTATCAATACCGACAACTTCAAATTCAATATTCGAATAGGAAATTTTCTCATGAATTACTGGGAAATCGCCCTTAATCTCCAAAAGCAAACCAGCTAAAGAATCTGCATCACCTTGCACGTCTGAGAAATCAATATCCAAATTTAGGATTTTGATGAAGTCGACAATAGCAGTCTTTCCTTCAAAAAGATAGCTGTTATTAGCCAATTTAACATAGAATTTTTCTTCATCATCGAATTCATCATTGATTTCCCCAACTATCTCCTCAAGTATATCTTCAAGAGTGACCAATCCACTTGTACCGCCAAATTCGTCCACTACAATGGCAATATGGACTTTGTTGTTTTGAAACTCACGTAAGAGATCATCGATTTTCTTTGTCTCAGGAACGAAATAAGGCGGACGTATGAGACTCTGCCACCTGAAGTTATGCGGCTTCGAGAGATAAGGCAACAAATCTTTAATATATAGGATGCCTCTTATATTATCAATATTATCTTGATAAATAGGTATTCGGGAATAATTATTTTCGATAATACATTTCAGGACATCGGCATAAGTGGAATGAATTTCCAGGTCAACAATATCCTGACGGGAGGTCATCACTTCCTTAGCAGTTTCATCCACAAAGCGGATGATTCCCTGCAACATCTCCTTTTCTTCGCCAATCTCATTTTTATTAGTTAGTTCCAATGCCTGTTCCAGCTCATCAACTGATAACTGTCTGTTCTCTTTCTGAACAACCTTTTCCGCAAAAGCACTGCTACTCAACAGGATATTTTCAACAGGCCAGAACAACTTTCTTAATAGCATGATTGACTTAGCGGCATTACGGCAGAATTTCAGGGGATTTAACCGGCTATAGACCTTTGGCATAATTTCCCCAAAGAGCAATAATAAAAATGTCAAAAGCACGGTTACGCAGACGAGTTCCAGCCATGCGACCTTGAATAGAATTATCTTTCCCAATACAAAGTTGGACAACATCACAATCGTGACATTTACCAAATTATTGGTTATCAGAATTGTTGCAAGCGTGCGTTCACTATCTGTTCTAAGAATCTGAATATATTTGTCACTCTCATACTTGTCGGCATCAAGTTCATCAATGTCGTTTGGGGTTAAACTAAAAAAAGCGATTTCCGAACCACTGGCAAATCCTGAAAGAAACAACAGCAACAAGGCCAAAAGAGCCGCTATTATAACTCCTAAACTGGGAGTTTGGAAATCAACGTATGTTAAAAGATTATTTAGTAGGTCGTCCATTAAAATGGTAATTTAGAATCATCATCATTCGAAGAATCAGATTCTTCCTTTGAGGTATTATTCTGGTTTACCTTTCTGGGGGCGCTGAGCCACTCCAAAGAGTCGGCATATATTTCAGTCGTAGAGCGTCGGATGCCTTTCTTGTCATCATAATCGCGATACCGAATCCGTCCCTCGATATATATCTTGTCACCCTTATGAATATAACGCTCGGCATATTTTGCCAAACTTTTAAAGAGAACTATATTATGCCATTCGGTTCGGTCGGGAACATTAGTGCCATTGGGAAGAACGTACCCCCTCTCCGTAGTAGCCAGTGAGAAAGAGGCTACACACTGATCGGCATCGTAATAATGCACCTCAGGATCATGCCCTACATTTCCAATTAACATTATTTTGTTCATAAATCAAATTTTATCGACAAATATTCACTTCCACATTCCAAGATATCTGAATGAGAAGTTCTTACCTTTGGCTGATGGGAACTGGCTTCTGCTATCAACTCTCTCTTTTAGATAATCGATAATGCGGTTGTAACAATCAATACCCGACATCGACTTACACTGAGCTACGAAATGTGTGTCACGATACTCGTGCTTTCCAGTTGAAGGAATAAAAACCACACGTTTGAAATCCAATGCACCCTCATACCACCCATCTCTCTCTTCATTAAGATGCATAATAGCCGGATTTTCCTTTCTCAGCATCATCTCATTGTTCCGAAGTGCCTTTTTCTGCTTAAAATCAGCCATTGAGGCAGCTTCTGTCTTAATGATGATAAAATATATCCGAGGACGAACCTTGTAACGCTTTGGATAGAAAACATCACTCTCAGCATAAGCCCGAATATCATCTACCAAATCTGAAGTTAATTGGATATCAGGGATTGACGCTAAAAAATCTAAAGCTTGTTCAACATTATAGACTAATGTCTCGTTATCAAAATATCTTAAATATAAATTCATTTAGATGGTGCTAGTATGTTTCTCTTATAAAAAAATGAGCGGAAAACGAGACTCGAACTCGCGACCCCAACCTTGGCAAGGTTGTGCTCTACCAACTGAGCTATTTCCGCAATGCAGTAAGAAAAGTCTTACTAAGTGAAGAGGAGGAGACTCGAACTCCCACGAAGCAATTTTCACTACCCCCTCAAAGTAGCGCGTCTACCAATTCCGCCACCTCTCCAAATAAAATGACAATCTGAATAAGCAATGTGCCCAGAACAGGACTCGAACCTGCACGTCGTTAAACACACGCACCTGAAACGTGCGCGTCTACCAATTCCGCCACCTGGGCATACAAGAGAGCACGTCTCCGAGGTTTACTTATTTCAGAATTTCAAAGAGCGGAAAACGAGACTCGAACTCGCGACCCCAACCTTGGCAAGGTTGTGCTCTACCAACTGAGCTATTTCCGCATGAACATTTCACCAAATGCCTTATTGTCGGGGCGACAGGATTCGAACCTGCGACCGCCTGGTCCCAAACCAGGAGCGCTACCGGGCTGCGCTACACCCCGCTGCTATCCATCATGAAAACGTTCATTTCTGAATTGCGAGTGCAAAGATACTGCTTTCTTTTTATTCCACAAAACATTTCGATATTTTTTTTGATATCAAGATTATTTTCTAATGACTTCTAACGAGTCTAATGACTAACGACCGTGTTGAAACTCATGTTTAAAGACCATAGAGTGGATTGTTTCTATCAGAACAGATATGTTTTGAACGAATAAAAGAAAAATGCTCAATAACAAAAATCCTATATTTCATATATATTGACACCAATTGCCAATAGTTGACCTTTCGTCGTTCAAAAGGTCAACTATCGCAGTGTAATAGCTGACCTATCAAAGAATGAAAGCTCCTATAAATCTTCAGCAAGAATCAAACAGCTTAGACACGACTGTATAACAGTAAATCAAAAAGAGTTGGCTTTCGCGTGCCAACTCTTCGTGTTAGATTATTATCGTCTATTAAAAATTCAGATGATTCCCTGATCTTTAAATATTTTTTTCAGGATTTGTACACCACGCTCTACCTGATCTTCTGTATGGGTTGCCATCAATGCAAAACGAACCAAGGTGTCCTGAGGCGCACAGGCTGGCGGAATCACGGGGTTGATGAACACCCCCGCCTCATAAGCTAATTTTGTCACCATAAATGTTTTGTCGATATCACGAACATAAAGAGGAATGATTGGGCTCTCTGTTTCGCCTATCTCGAATCCCTCATCGCGGAATCTTTTCAAAGCATAATGGGTAACCGCCCACAAATGATCTTGTCGTTCAGGCTCCTTTTGCAATATGTGGAGTGCTTCCAAAGCAGCAGCCGTTGCGGAAGGGGTGTTACTTGCAGAGAAAATATAGGTTCGGCAAGTATGACGTAGATAATTTATCGTGTCCTTGTCAGAAACAATAAATCCACCTATTGAAGCCAAGCTCTTCGAGAAAGTGCCCATAATGAGGTCAACATCGTCGGTCACACCAAAATGATCACAAACGCCTCTACCCTGCTTGCCAAATACGCCAAGACCATGTGCCTCATCGACCATCACAGAACAATTATACTTATGCTTCAGCTCTATGATTTCCGGCAACTTGGCCAAATCGCCCTCCATCGAGAACACACCATCAACCACAATCAACTTTATGGCCTCTTTAGGGAGTTTTTGGAGTACACGCTCCAAATCTTGCATATCATTGTGCTTATAATGCAGTTGGGTTGCGAAACTAAGACGACGCCCATCTACAATACTTGCATGGTCTCTGTCGTCACAAATAATATAATCGCCACGCCCTACAACCATAGCGAGTACGCCGGCATTGACAGAGAAGCCTGTTGAGAAACACAGGGCCTCATCTTTATGCTCGAACTCTGCAAGTTCTTTTTCCAACTGTACATGGAGGTCCAATGTTCCATTTAGGAATCGACTTCCGGCACAACCCGAACCATATTTGTCCAAGGCACGTTTTCCAGCTTCAATGACTCTGGGGTCATTAGTCAGCCCTGTATATGCATTGGAACCAAACATCAAAATAGAATGTCCGTCGATATCGGTAACTTCTGTGCCCTGTTTGCTAGTGATCTCACGGAAATATGGATACACTCCGGCATCCATGTATTTTTGAGGCTCACAGTAATTTTTGTACTTGTCTTGTAACTGTCCCATTATAAATAAGGTGTAGCGATGGCTACATTTTCATTAGGTCGCAAAGGTACAAATTTTGAGTGATATTTGGTACAATTTGGAAAGAAAACTGCATTTTAAAGATTTTTTTGCCTTATAAAATTGATTAGACTCGAATTAATGAGTACTTTTGTTATTTATTTCTACAAGTTTTGCAATTATGGTATGAAAAAGAAAATAATTTTCATCATGAATCCCATATCGGGATCAAATGACAAGGATTCAGTCCCTGAAATAATTGAAAAATATATTGATAAAGAAAAATTTGACTTCCGCATTGACATGACGGAATATGCTGGCCATGCAACAGAAATTGCCCAAAAAGCTGTTGAAGAAGGGATTGACGTTGTTGTTGCAGTGGGAGGAGACGGTACTGTAAATGAGGTTGGCAAAGCTTTAACCAATACTGAAACAGCACTGGGAATCATTCCATTAGGTTCTGGGAATGGACTTGCCAGACATCTTGCAATACCTCTAAATTTGAAAAAAAGTATTGAAATCCTCAACATCACCAAAGTTAGGGAACTGGACTACGGAATTATCAATGGCACACCCTTTTTCTGTACTTGCGGAATGGGGTTTGACGCCTTCATTTCCATGAAGTTTGCAGAAGCCGGAAAACGCGGACCGATTACCTATGTTCAGAAAGTATTGGAAGAAGGGTTAAAATACAAGCCACAAACTTATGAGATAGAGGACGATGAGGGCATACACCATTACAGGGCTTTTCTTGTTTCAGTAGCCAACGCATCGCAATATGGAAACAATGCTTACATAGCCCCACAAGCATCCATGAGCGACGGAAAATTAGACGTAATTATTATGGAGCCGTTCGATGTGATAGAAGCCCCACAAGTGGCCATAGAGCTATTCAACAAGACATTAGATAAAAATCTGAAAATAAGGACGTTCAGGGCAAAGCACATTCACATACACAGGAAAGCGAAAGGGGTAATCCACTATGATGGAGACCCAACCATGGCCGATGCTGACATCGATATTTCTTTGGTGCACAAGGGAATAAAAATCGTAGTAAACCCCGATGACGATAAAAGCCAGAGACAACCAAATATGATTCAAAATGCTTTCTCAGAACTATTCTCAAACTTTGATTTGATTCGCAGCAATGTGGCCCAACAAGGGAGAAAATTTCAAGCTCTCAACAAGATTATTCTAAGAAAACTTACCAAATAGATGGGATTCACTTTCAAACAATTCCATATAGAGCAGGATAATTGCGCCATGAAGGTCGGAACTGATGGGGTCTTGCTTGGAGCTTGGGCGAGAGGGGGCAAAAGAATACTTGATATTGGAACAGGAACAGGTCTGATTGCATTAATGATGGCACAGCGATTCCCCTATGCCTCAATCGATGCAATTGAAATTGACGGAGCCGCATCCGAAGAGGCTCGGAAGAACATAGAAAACTCACCATTTAAAGACAGAATAACCATTTTCAACACATCGCTTCAAGAATTTCATAGAAAACAATCCGAGTACAATCTTTCGGGAATGTATGATACCATCGTGAGCAATCCTCCCTACTTTATTGACTCATTGAAAAATATTGAACAAAACAAGACAATTGCAAGACACACTGAAACATTGTCCTTCAATGAGCTGATAAGATGCAGCCACGGTTTATTAAAGACAAATGGAAATCTGTCTGTCATTATACCCACAGAAAGTCAAAAATTCTTAGAAAATGAGGCTATATTCGTTGGACTTTCATGTTCGGAGAGAGTATATATCAAAACAAAAGAACACAAAGAAGCAAAAAGAGTTCTTTTAGAATTTAGGAATGGATGCGAAGCCTGTAATACGACGACGGAAAGTCTTACTGACGAAGAAAATAACAAAACGGATTGGTACTATAATATTACTAAAGATTTTTACATCAAGTAAATAACTCCGTTATGGGGTATTATGTATTATTAAGATTTAACTGCGGCTAATCCTTATCCTCTTTCATTTTTTTTAATTACTTTTGCAAGTCAAATCATTAAAGAAAGCTTGATGAAACAAAATAATTCTATACAAATGTTTGCAGATTACGAGGGGGAACTCCCAGAATTAGATGTTAAAATAGAGGGAGAAATTCCCATTTTCGTAACCCGTAATCTTGTAATGTTTCCAGGAGTTTTGATGCCAGTTTTAGTCGGCAGAGAGGCGACGCTAAAACTCGTTAAGTATCTTGAAGACAACCCAGGGACTGTTTTTGCGGTAATGAGCCAAAAAGATGGCAACATCGAAGAGCCGAAAGAGAAAGACCTCTATCACACGGGTATCTATGCCCGACTGGTACGCGCCTTTGACATGCCGGCAGGAACAAACGGTGACAGCAGAACGGCAATCTTGCAAGGGTTGGGCCGTTGTAAACTTGATGCTATTACCAGCTTCACACCATACTTAAAGGGATTGACAACATCTATACCCGATGAGCTCTCTGATAAGAAAGACAAAGAATTTATCACTGCAGTCAATGACATGAAAGCAACTGCCAAGGAATATATCCATGGTAGTGAGGAGATTCCTGATGACGCACAATTCGCACTGGACAATATAACAAATCCAATAGTGTCAGTCAACTATGTCTGCGCAAATATGCCATTCAATGTTTCTGACAAGATTCGTTTGTTGGAGGAAGAATCCATGAAGGACAGACTTTTCAGATTAATGAAAACACTGAATAGGGAAATCCAATTCCAACATTTACGCCAGACTATCCGTTCGAAAACTCGTGAGGACCTCGACGAGCAGCAGCGCGAATACTTCCTTCACCAACAAATCAAAAATATTCAAGAAGAATTAGGTGATGGAGAGGCGACACCAGAGAAGAAAGACTTGCTTGAAAAGGCTGCAAAGAAGAAATGGAACGAGGATACTGAGAAAATATTCCAAAAGGAATTTGACAAATTGAGTACCCTCAATCCCCAAAGTCCAGATTACAGTGTCCAAGTGAATTATCTTCAGACCATGGTAAACTTGCCATGGAACGAGTTTACAAAAGACGATCTTGACCTGAAAAGAGCCAAGAGAGTGCTCGACAGAGACCATTATGGAATGGAAAAAGTCAAAGAACGTATACTTGAATATATGGCAGTTCTCAAGTTAAAAGGGAGCATGAAATCTCCAATATTGTGCCTGTATGGGCCTCCGGGAGTCGGCAAGACAAGTCTTGGCAAAAGCATCGCCGAATCAATGAAGAGGAAATATGTCCGTATGTCACTTGGTGGTCTGCATGATGAATCAGAAATAAGGGGACATAGACGTACTTATATTGGTGCCATGCCAGGAAGAATCGTCAAAAACATTCAGAAAGCTGGGTCTTCCAATCCCGTTTTTATTCTTGATGAGATTGACAAGGTTACCCAAAACACAGTGAATGGCGACCCGTCGTCAGCTCTACTCGAAGTTTTGGACCCTGAACAGAATAACGCATTCCACGACAACTATCTGGATTTGGATTACGATTTATCAAAGGTTCTTTTCATTGCCACAGCCAATGACCTTAATACGATTCCCAAACCATTGCTCGACCGCATGGAAATAATCGAGGTATCGGGTTACATCACTGAAGAGAAGATAGAGATTGCCAAGCGTCATCTTTTCCCCAAAGAATTATCGAACACAGGACTGAATACATCTAATCCGAATTTGAAGTTCACCAAGGCTGCTTTAGAAAAGATAATAGAGAGCTATACGAGGGAAAGCGGTGTCCGACAGCTTGAAAAACAAATAAACAAAGCTTTACGAAAGCTTGCTTACAAACAAGCCATAGATCAAAGCCTACCTTACGAGAGAATAACACCCGTTGAACTGGAGGACTTGTTGGGCAATCCCCCGTTCTATCGCGACGTCTATCAAGGAAATGATTATGCTGGCGTTGCAACTGGACTTGCATGGACAAGTGTTGGTGGGGAAATCCTGTTCATTGAAACATCGCTGTCAAAAGGAAAGGCAGGCAAGTTGACTCTAACAGGCAATCTTGGAGATGTAATGAAAGAATCAGCAATCATAGCGCTTGAATATGTGAAGGCCCATATTGATTCACTAAAAGTTGATTATAGACTTTTTGACCAATGGAACATTCATATTCATGTACCAGAAGGTGCCACACCTAAAGATGGCCCATCAGCAGGTATAACGATAGCGACGAGCATCGCATCGGCTCTTACCCAAAGAAAAATACGAAAGAATATCGCTATGACTGGTGAGATTACACTCCGGGGGAAAGTACTTCCTGTAGGAGGTATCAAAGAAAAGATTCTTGCTGCCAAACGTGCTGGTATCACTGATATTATCATGTGCAAGGAGAACAAGAAAGATATAGATGAGATTCCCCAAAAATACCGTAAGGGGGTTGAATTCCATTATGTTGAAAACATTAATCAGGTATGGGATTTTGCATTAACAGATGAAATTGTCGCAAACCCTTTAGATTTAACAATCAAAGATGATATCAAACAAGAAGATTAATGAAATTTGAGCTTCAACATACAGACAGTTGTAGTGATGCCAGAACTGGTATCATAACGACCGAACATGGACAGATCAAGACTCCTATATTCATGCCTGTTGGGACTGCTGGTACTGTCAAAGGGGTTCATTTTTCAGAACTGGTCAATCAAGTTAAGGCCCAAATTATACTCGGCAATACGTACCATTTATATCTTCGTCCAGGTTTGGAAATTTTGAAACAGGCAGGCGGATTGCACAAATTTAATGGATGGGATAAACCTATTTTGACTGATTCAGGTGGCTTTCAAGTCTTTTCACTCACTGGTATAAGGAAATTGTCCGAAGAGGGATGCGAGTTCCGAAGTCATATCGACGGTTCAAAACACTTTTTCACTCCAGAAAGTGTAATGGACACAGAGCGGATAATTGGGGCTGACATAATGATGGCATTTGATGAATGCCCTCCAGGAAACAGCAACTACGATTATGCGAAACAAAGCCTGAAGCTGACACAACGATGGCTGGATAGGTGCATTAAGCGTTTCAATGAGACAGAACCATTATACGGATACAAACAGAGCCTCTTCCCCATCGTTCAAGGATGCACTTACAAGGATCTGCGAACAGAAGCAGCTCAATTTGTCGCAGACAAGGGTGCTGATGGGAATGCGATTGGCGGTTTAGCCGTAGGCGAGCCAACAGAGGTGATGTATGAGATGATTGAGGTTGTCAATGGTATTCTCCCAAAAGACAAACCCAGGTATCTCATGGGTGTTGGCACACCACAAAATATACTGGAAGGAATCGAAAGGGGTGTTGATATGTTTGATTGTGTCATGCCAAGCCGTAATGGACGAAATGCCATGCTGTTCACCTATGATGGCACTATGAACATGCGAAACAAGAAATGGGAAATGGATTTCAGTCCGATAGATCCAAACGGATGTGAAATAGATAGAATAACGACCAAGGCTTACCTGCACCATTTATTCAAAGCAGGCGAATTGCTTGCCATGCAAATAGCAAGTATTCACAATTTGTCTTTCTATCTCCGTTTGGTAAATGATGCCCAAAAGCATATTGAACAAGACGACTTCACAAATTGGAAGTCTTCCGTCATAGAGCAGCTGGGCAGAAGAATTTAATGAATGTTGGGATGAAGAAACACATTGAGGACCTCTATCAGAGAGCAAAGGACAAAGAACTTGTGTCAAAAGCAAGCCTTTTCTTGAGCTGGATGAAGAAGAATGGACGCAAGATCGGGAATAAGCTAAGTTGGCTTAATCCCAAAAACTATATAAGCATTCTTGATTGGTATATTATCAAGAAATTTATAGGAACGTACATATTCTCTATTGTTCTGATCATTTCCATTGCAATAGTCTTTGACTTCAATGAAAATCTCTCGAAATTTACTCAGTACCACGCCCCTATGCGCGCAATTATCTTCGACTTCTACGCCAACTTCATACCTTATTATTCCAACCTCTTCTCCCCTCTTTTCGTATTTATAGCGGTAATATTCTTCACATCAAAGCTCGCCAGCAACTCCGAAATCATCTCAATGCTCGCAGCAGGGGTATCGTTCAACCGCATCATGCGTCCATATATGCTCTCATGCGTTCTCATCGCCTGTGTGACCTACTATCTGAATAGCTCCGTCATCCCTCACGGTACAGTAATTCGTCAAAATTTTGAGACTCTCTATCGAAATTCAAAGAAGAACACATCAGCCGAAAATGTTCAGTTGAAGGTTGCGAAAAATACGGTTGCTTACATCCAACATTATGACAACCAATACAAAAGAGGATATGGTTTCTCTCTTGACAGGTTCGAAAACAAAAAGTTGATTGACCATATGACAGCAACAGAAATCCAGTATGATACAGTTGCAGACTCAAAGTATCATTGGAAGGCCACAAATTGGAAGATTAGAAAATTGAAAGGGCTGAAAGAGCATATAACAAGCGGAAGCGAGATGGACACAGTCATCCTTATGGAACCAACGGATTTAGTTTATTCCAAAGGACAACAAGAGACGTTCACTTCGTCAGAATTGTTGGATTACATTTCAAAACAGAGCAGTCGCGGCTCTGGAAACGTTGCCCAGTACGAGGTGGAATATCACAAAAGAATAGCCATGTCTTTTTCTTCCTTTATCCTCACAATCATCGGATTGTCTCTTTCATCAAGGAAAAGGAAAGGTGGAATGGGAATGTACCTTGGCATAGGCTTAGCTCTTAGTTTCGGATATATCATGCTACAAACTGTGTCATCGACATTCGCTATCAATGCCGACACGCCACCGATATTGGCAGCATGGATTCCGAACATTATTTTTGCTATCATAGCATTCTTCTGCTATAGACAAGCACCAAATTAAATAAAAGAATAACAAAAATCCTTTGCGACAAAGGACTTAAATAAAAAAATATGGAATTTGAAAATTTAGATTTAAACGATAATGTCTTGGACGCTCTCTATGACATGAACTTCAAAGAGTGCACACCAGTACAGGAAAATTGTATTCCGGAAATATTAAAAGGCAAGGATGTCCTTGGAGTAGCCCAAACGGGTACTGGCAAAACTGCAGCCTATTTGCTGCCAGTATTGTCAAAGATAGCCGATGGAGGCTATCCCCCTGAGGCTATCAATTGTGTCATAATGTCACCTACGAGAGAATTGGCACAACAAATAGATCAGGCTATACAAGGTTTCTCTTATTACCTCGAAGGCGTCTCCTGCGTTGCTGTTTATGGAGGAAATGACGGAAATCGGTACGACCAAGAGCTGAAGAGTCTCTCACTTGGGGCCGATTTGATTATTGCGACTCCAGGACGTTTCATTTCACACATTTCACTTGGTAATGTCGATCTCTCAAAAGTCAGCTTCTTCATTCTTGACGAAGCCGACCGTATGCTTGACATGGGTTTCTTCGACGATATCATGACCATCGCCAAGAAGTTACCAAAGAACTGCCAGACAATCATGTTTTCTGCCACCATGCCAGAGAAGATTGAAGAGTTGGCAAAGACACTTCTGAAAAATCCGACAGTGATAAAATTAGCAGTGAGCAAACCAGCTGAGAAGATTAAACAGTTGGCTTATGTTTGCCATGAGACTCAGAAATTAGGTATTATAAAAGACATTTTCAAATCAGGTAACTTGAAGCGTGTTATTATCTTTTCAGGATCAAAGCAAAAGGTAAAGCAAATTACAACATCACTTAATCAGAAGCATATAAACTGCGGACAGATGCACTCGGATCTTGACCAAAGCGAAAGAGACGAGATGATGTTCCAGTTTAAAAGTGGAAAAATCGACGTACTCGTTGCAACCGATATCTTGTCTCGTGGTATTGATATTGACGACATAACAATGGTCATCAACTATGATGTCCCACACGATGCCGAGGATTATGTACACCGTATAGGGCGTACTGCTAGAGCAGATAGGGACGGCGCAGCCATTACTTTTGTCAACGATGATGATATCTACTATTTTAAGCAGATTGAAAAGTTCCTTGAGATGGAGGTTGAGAAAGCTCCCCTTCCTGATGGCTTGGGAACTGGCCCTGAATATGTCTCAAATGGCAAATCAAATCGTAGTACCACTGCAAAAAGTAGGAGAAGAAAGGCGCGCGACCAACAAAGTCACAAAGACAAAAAAATGCGCAACAACAGACAGAAGAATAATAGGATTGAGCGTCAAAATGCCGATTCAAGCCCGAAAGGACAACTGGCGGAGAAGGAAGAAGGGCAAAAGGTCAACAAGCGCAATAATAGAAAGGAACAGCAGAAGAGAGAGGGTGTTCCTACACAAAAAGGCACAGGGCAATCATCTAAACAGGCACAGCAAAAAAGGGATAATAAGGAAGCTGACAAACAAGAGCAGAACAAGTCGCAACAGAAAAAGCAGGACAGGACAAATAGTCAGAAGAAGAGAGGGGGGAAATCCAATAAACAGACAAACGAGCTGACTCAGACCAAGAATAGGAATAAGAAAAGAAAAAGACCAAATCCAGATGTCCAGCCTCGCAAGAGTTCTAAATACGAAATCAGAGAAGAACTTCTTTTGACCCCAAAGTCAGATAGTGGCATTAAAGCACTGATCAAGAAGCCCTTGAAGTGGCTTAGCAAATTAGGGAAGAAATAAGCATTTGAGCTAAATTTATATAGTAAAAATGGCAGATCTGAAAGAGTCGCACAATAATATCAATATTGGATGATTCTTTTTTTATTGCTGTCCGGTAAAACTTTTTTGGGCTATCTGTGTTAGTTAAAATAGACTTAAACTTATTATTTCTTAGAATTATGGGTCAGTCGTAAAACCCAGTTGTATCCCTCTCCCCTCATGCACATAATTTCATAAGCCTGTAAAGGAAGAAAGGAATATCCGTTACTCCCCTGAACT
>QWCY01000968.1_pt1 | contig 45115 bp, 47 predicted proteins | sample 1972631 | NCBI WGS metagenome assembly QWCY01 (sample SAMN09866696, study PRJNA288562) | Human gut metagenome isolate pre1_stool, whole genome shotgun sequencing... | isolation source: gut | host: Homo sapiens | place: USA: California
AAATCGGATGTCCTGATTTACTCTGGAGCGGGCTACGAGGCTCGAACTCGCTACCTCCACCTTGGCAAGGTGGCGCTCTACCAGATGAGCTAAGCCCGCAAATGGTGCCCAGAGCCGGAATCGAACCAGCGACACGAGGATTTTCAGTCCTCTGCTCTACCAACTGAGCTATCTGGGCAAAAATGGCGACCCGGAACGGGCTCGAACCGTCGACCTCTAGCGTGACAGGCTAGCGTTCTAACCAACTGAACTACCGGGCCATTTTTGTGGTGGGAACAACTGGACTCGAACCAGTGACCCCCTGCTTGTAAGGCAGGTGCTCTAACCAGCTGAGCTATGCTCCCAGGTTTCCGTCATCCGTCATCGTCAGACGGCAAAAGCTATTATATGTGAAAGCAGGCCAAATGTCAACCCAATTTTTCAAATTTTTTATTTTTATTTTTTCAGACCTTCTGTCCCCTGCTGCACAGGGGGCAGACGGTCTGTTTGGTCAGGCTTCGGAGGCCTTTTCCAGCAGCTCCCGGATCTCCTCCGGGGTGAACCGCTGACGGCTGTCACAGAACTGACAGGTCAGCTCGATGCCGTTGGGGTCCTCCGCCAGCTCCGTAAGCTGCTTGCGGCCCAGACTCACCAGCGCCGCAGCCATTCGCTCCCGGCTGCAATAGCAGCGGTACTCCACGGGGACCGTTTCCAGGATCTCCAGCTCAAAATCCTTCATGACTCGCCGCAGCAGGCTCTCCGGGTCATCGTTCTCCATCAGCAGATTGGTGACGGGTCCCGCCGCCATGATCCCCTTTTCCAGACGGTCGATGATGCCCTCCGGCGCACCGGGCAAAAGCTGGATGAGATAGCCGCCGGCGCGGAGCACGCTCCGGTCCCGGTCCACCAGCACGCCCAGGCCGCAGGCCGTGGGGATCTGCTCGGACTCCACGAAGTAGCTTGCCAGATCCTCCGCGATCTCGCCGCCCAGCAGTTCCACGCTGCCCACATAGGGCTCCTTCAGATTCAGGTCCTTGATGACCGTCAGCGTCCCGCCGTGGCCCACAGCGCCGCCCACATCCAGCTTGCCGTCCTCCCGGATGGGCAGGTCGATCTGGGGATTCTGAACGCTGCCCCGGACGTTGCCCTCGTTGTCCGCCACCACCAGCAGCGTCCCCAGAGGGCCATCGCCCTTGATGCGGAGGGTCACGCTGGAACCGTCTCCCTTTAGCTCATTGCCCATCATGGAACCGGCCGCCAGCAGGCGGCCCAAGGCCGCCGTTGCCACCGGAGAGGTCTGGTGGATCTGCCGGGCACGCTCCGTCAGTGCCCGGGTGGACACCGCCGCCGCCTTTACAAAGCCATCCTTGGAGATGGCACGAACCAGTTGATCGCTCATATTTTCCATTACTCCTTTGTCAGTTCACTGGCTTCCGGCAGCGGACGATCCACCGGTCCTCCGTATCCTTAGGCGCCCGGGCCGTCAGGTCGCCGGTGATCTTGACGGCCTCAAAGCCCGCGTCCGTCAAAAACGCCGTCAGTTCTGCAGCGCTCCACGCCCGCTCCCTGTGCTCCTCGCAGTCCCGGTCCCATGTACCGTCTGCCCGCAGCTGGAACAGGTCCACCTGATAGGTGCAGATACTTGTCTTTTCCGAGAAAAATGTTCGCCAGACGCAGTAGCTTTCCTCGGTCTCGTCCGTATAGAGCTGTCCGTCCATCCGCCGCAGCTTGTATGGTGTGTTGACATCAAAGAAAAAGCTGCCGCCGGGCTTCAGCGCGCGAAATACCCGCCGGAAGGTCTCCCGGATATCCTTTTCCCGGGTCAGATAGTTCAGGGAATCCAGCGTGGACACCACGGCATCCACCGGCTCCGGCAGACGAAGCCGGGGCATGGACTGCTGCACAAACAGCGGCGGCTGTTCCAAAGCCGCCGCCTTGCTCATGGCCTGAGTCAGCATTTCCTCCGACAGGTCCGTAGCCGTGACCGCATAGCCCTTGGCCGCCAGCAGACAGGCGATGGTCCCGGTGCCGCAGGCCAAGTCCAAAACGGTATGCACCGGGATCCTACTTTTCTGAAACAGCTTTTCCAGATAGTCCGCACGGCGGCGGTACACACCATCCGCCATCAGGCCGTCATAGCTGGCGGCCAGTGCGTCATAGCTGCTCATTTCGCCTCTTCCTCGGCCTTTTCCGCCTTCAGACGGGCAAAGACCCGCTCATACGCGCCGGTACCGTAGCTCAAAGACCGGTTCACCCGGCTGATGGTAGCGGAGGACGCGCCGGTCTGCTCCAGAATGTCGCTGTAGATCATACCGTCATTCAGCAGTGAGGCCACTTCAAACCGCTGCTCCATGGAGCGCAGCTCGGAAACCGTACAGAGGTCCTGAAAAAAATCATAGCACTCCTGGGGATCCTTCAACTGCAAAATCGCCTGATACAGCTTATCACTTTTTTCCTTTTTTCCAATTCTGATCATAAAGGAGGCACCTTTCTTCCATAATTTCATATTTTCCGCACAAATTGCAGGATTCACTTTCAGCATTTACATTTTAACACAGTAGTTTGAGAAAAGGAAGCCCTCCAAATGTTAAATTTTATTTCCACCGCCGAACCCTTCCCGGCCGGGCCGCATAGGATGCGACAGTGTCAGGAAAGGGGGCAGCGCTGTGGATGCAGTCACATCAGGACTGAACACCGAAATTTTTTCCGCTGAACGGGAATGGACTGTGGAGGGACTTCCGGTGCTTACCGCGCAGGTGTCCCTCCCTGAGCCTGTGGGCTCGGAAAACCGGACCACCCGGCGGATCCGGCGGTACTACCGCGCCCAGTGCCGGGCCTTTCTCCGGTACTGTGACCGCTGGCTGTTTCCCATGGCAGCGCGAGCCTGCCGGGAAGCGCTGGCGGACAGCCGCCCCCTTCCCCAGTTCCAAGCGGAGCTGTCCTTTCGGGTCACCTACAACGAGGGCGGCTTCTGGAGTCTGTATACCCAAATCCGGGAGCCAGCCGCCGATGGACACATTCTGCTGCGACGCTGGGGCGATACCTGGGACCTGCGGCGGGGCTATCCGGTTTCGCTTCCGAGCTTTTTTCCGCACCGGCGGGGCTGGAAGCGGCGCCTGCTGACTTTGGCCGCTCAGGAGATCCAGCGTCAGGAGACTGCCGGGTACGCCCGGTATCTGGACGGCTGGCTAAGGCGGCTGCGGCAGCGGTTCAACCCCATGCGGTTTTACCTCACCCCGGAAGGTCTTGCCTTCTTCTACCCCATGTACGCCATCGCCCCGGCGGCGGAGGGTATCCCTGTCTTTACCGTCCCCTACGAAGCGGTGGGGCCATACGTGCCCGTTTCAGAAGCAGAGCCGTCCGCGTCTGCTCCGCAGACATAACAAACAGCGTCCCCGCTTCCGCAGGGACGCTGTTTATTATCTTATTGTTCGCTTATTCGCCGAAGTTGTCCTTCACCAGGTCCACCAGTGCGCCGACAGCTTCCTTCTCGTCTGCGCCGTCCGCGATCAGGGTAATGGTAGTACCCTTCACGATGCCCAGAGACAGAACGCCCAGCAGGCTCTTGGCGTTAACGCGGCGATCATCCTTTTCCACCCAGATACCGCTTTTAAACTCATTGGCCTTCTGAATAAAGAAGGTTGCGGGTCTGGCGTGCAGACCTACCTCGTTATTAACGGTGATTTCCTGTGTATACATGATACAGCTCTCCTTTTCTATACCAAGTAATTCCTCATCTTAAATCAAAGAGGTGTGCTCCACCAGTTTTCTGATTGTTATTTTACCTGTTTTTTCACGTTCCGTCAACGGCGTTTTTCACAAACATTTGAATTGAAATGTGGAACGCCCCCCAACAATACAGGCAGGATTCCCAAAAGCGATCCTCCGTCCGAAAAAGCGTGGTTTGCTCTTTTCATCATATTCCGCCAGAGCGGAAAGCGTGACCAGAGTGCACAAAGCGCCGGGTCTGCGGAGCATCTTCCATACGTTCGGACGCCGCCAAGGCGCTTTTCCAGAAAATACAAACGGAATTTTGCGTGAAAACCAGACCTTTGCGGCATACTACGCCATGGGTATCGCAAACTCCCAGCAAAGGAGGAACGCACATGAAATCTCGCGCTTCCCTGTTTTTGACGGTCTTGCTGCTGGCACTGTCCCTCACCGCCTGCGGCAAGGAGCCGGCCAAGAACGATCGAAATGACGCCGGGTCCGGTCAGAACAGCGCCTACGACGCCGTTTCGGACCCAAACCGGGACAATGTTCCCAACAATGACGCCATCATTGGGCGGGATGACCACACCGTCACCGCCCCGGACACCAATCCCGCCCCCAACCCCGCCAACGAGCCTGCCGGAGACCTTCCCGGCGCGTCTATGGACCGGATGCTCCGCAACGGCCGTGTCCATGACCGGGACGGCGACCTGCTGGACGGCGAAAATTCCGTCACCCCCGGCGCAGACCGTTGGTAAAGCCGTTATTCCACTTCCGCCCTGACATGCGGCGTACCGCCCGAACCGCCGGTACGCCGCTTTCCATCATTCTGTCCATCAGGCGGCACGGGGCTTTTCACCAGGACAGACTTCTGCTATAATTAAGATAAAAGTTCCGCTCCGTCCTGACTGGGGGAGTGATCGCAGGAGGTCCCGCCATGTCCCAGAAATTTTCCATGACGCCCATTGCCCATATCCACAGTGATTTCGCCGAAAAATTCGGCGTGCCCCGGCAAAGCGGGCTGGTGGAGGAGCTGGAGGCTGACATTGTTTTCGAACCGGCCTATCAGAACCCGGACGCCCTCCGGGGCTTGGAGGACTTCTCCCACATCTGGCTCATCTGGGTCTTTGACCGGGCCATCCGGGATACCTGGTCCCCCACGGTCCGCCCGCCCCGGCTGGGGGGCAACACCCGGATGGGTGTCTTTGCCACCCGCTCCCCCTTCCGGCCAAACCCCATTGCTCTGTCCTGCGTGAAACTTGCGGGCATCCGCCAGACGGCAGAAGGCCCCGTGCTCCGGGTCCGGGGGGCGGATCTGGTAAACGGCACTCCCATTCTGGACATCAAGCCTTACATTCCCTACGCCGACAGCCATCCCGACGCACTGGGAGGCTTCGCCGCCGTACCGGCAGGGGAAACCCTGTCTGTTTCCATCCCCCCAGCCCTGTTAGCGCAGGTGCCCGCAGAGCGGCAGGAGGCTTTGCGGGGCGTTCTGGCTCAGGACCCCCGGCCCCACTACCAGAAGGACCCGGAGCGTGTCTACGGCTTCTCCTTTGCCGGTTTTGAGGTCCGCTTCACCGTGGACGGGAACCAGCTCACCGTCCGGGATATCCGACCAGCTAAATAAAATATCTGCTGAAGCTCCGGCGGTCCGCATTGCTGCGGACTGCTGTTTTTTTGGGAGGTCCGTTTCCCTATGCGCGCAAAACAAAACGGAACTGCGCAAAGGTTCAACGAGTGGTTTTTTATTTTTCGTGTAAAATCCCATTGACAAAGTAGGTTTGTTGGTATATGGTTTAAACACACTAAGTTTGTAGGTGATTACATGACTGCGTTCACTCACACTCCTGATATCCGATGTTGATGGTCCCCTTCCCCGTTGGCCCATCACACAAAATCATTTACAAGGAGTGCTTTCTTATGTTCTATCCCGCCATATCCGGCATGGCCGTCTCTTCGCTGTCATTCGCAAAACAGGAGGTACCCATCCATGATTAACTACGCCCATCTGAAATCCCAGATGATCCAGCTTTTGGATCTTCTGCGGTCCATTCTCTACCCCAATGTGTTCGACGCCATGGAGGAAGCCCACTCCAAAGAAGAACTGGAAGCGGCCGCCCGGCGCCAGCTTCGGGAGATCCTGGAGCGGATCTATCGGGAACCCCCTCAATATGACGATGTGATCGACACTCTGTTTTCCAAACTCCCCGCTATTCGGGACACGCTGGACACCGACGTACAGGCTGCCTATGAGGGCGATCCCGCCGCCACCTGCCGGGAGGAAGTCATGCTGGCGTACCCAGCCTTTGAAGCCATCAGCATTTTCCGCATCGCCCATGAGCTGTATCTCATGAAGGTCCCCATGCTGCCCCGGATGATGACGGAATATGCCCATTCCCTCACCGGCATCGACATTCACCCCGGCGCCACCATTGGGCCGTACTTCTTCATCGACCACGGCACCGGCGTGGTCATCGGCGAGACCACCGTCATCGGCGAGCACGTCAAGCTGTATCAGGGTGTGACGCTGGGTGCCAAGAGCTTTGCCGTCCAGTCCGACGGCACGCTGGTGAAGGGCAACAAGCGTCATCCCAACATCGGCAGCAACGTGGTCATCTACGCCGGGGCCACGATCTTAGGCGGTGACACCTATATCGGTGATAACTGCGTCATCGGCGGCAATGTATGGCTGACCCACTCCGTGGAACCCGGCAAACGGGTCCTTACCGCCCGGGAGCAGACGGAATTTGTGACCACAGATATCTGATAATTTTTACATATTATACACATTATACACAGCACCACAAAGGAGGAACCCGCTATGGTATACGCAGATAATGCTGCAACAACAAAAATGAGCCGCACGGCCATTGATGCCATGCTGCCCTATATGGAGACCCACTACGGCAACCCCTCCAGCCTGTACCGGCTGGGGCAGGAGGCCGCCGAGGCCCTGCAGAGCGCCCGGGAGACCGTGGCCGCCTGCCTGGGCTGCACGCCCCGGGAGATCACCTTTACCTCCGGCGGCAGCGAGGCCGACAATCAGGCTTTGATCTCCGCCGCCCGCATCGGTGAGCGCAAGGGCAAGAAGCACATCATCTCCACCGCCTTTGAGCATCACGCCATTCTCCACACCCTGAAAAAGCTGGAAAAGGAAGGCTTTGAGGTCGAGCTGCTGCCGGTGGGCCCCATCGGCACCGTCACCGCCCAGCAGGTAGCGGACGCCATCCGCCCCGACACCTGCCTGGTCACCACCATGTACGCCAACAACGAGATCGGCTCCATCCTGCCCATTGCGGAGATCGGCGCGGCCTGCCGGGAAAAAGGTGTCCTGTTCCATACCGACGCCGTGCAGGCCGCCGGACACCTCCACATCAACGTGAAGGAGCAGAACATCGACATGCTGTCCCTCTCCGGCCACAAGTTCCACGGCCCCAAGGGCACCGGCGTGCTGTATGCCCGCCAAGGCATCCCCCTGACCAATGTCATCGAGGGCGGCGCCCAGGAGCGGGGCAAGCGGGCCGGTACGGAAAACGTCCCCGGCATCATGGGTCTGGCCGCCGCGTTAAAGGAGGCCTGCGATCACATCGATGAAAACGCCGCCAAGGTCTCCGCGCTGCGGGACCAGCTCATCGCCGGTCTCTCTCAGATTCCCCACAGCGCCCTGAATGGCGATCCCGTCCACCGGCTCCCCGGCAACGTGAACTTCTGCTTTGAGGGCATCGAGGGCGAAAGCCTGCTGTTGCTGTTGGATCAGGCCGGGATCTGTGCGTCCTCCGGCAGCGCCTGCACCTCCGGTTCTCTGGACCCCAGCCATGTGCTGCTGGCCATCGGCCGCCCCCACGAGGTCGCCCACGGCTCCCTGCGGTTGAGCCTGTGCGAATGGAACACTCAGGAGGATGTGGATCACATTCTCAAGGAGGTCCCCGGGATCGTGGCGTACCTGCGGAGCATTTCTCCCGTGTGGAAGGATCTTGCCAGCGGCAAGAAGCAGTTCATGCTGTAATGTTTCCGTTCTTCTCAACAACGCGAATATTTACTTTTTATAACCCAAGGAGGCTTTCAATATGGCACTTTATACAGAAACCGTCATGGACCATTTCACCCATCCCCGGAATGTGGGAGAGATCCCCGACGCCGACGGCGTAGGCGAGGTAGGCAACGCCAAGTGCGGCGATATTATGAAAATGTACCTGAAGATCAAGGATGACCGCATCGAGGACGTGAAGTTCGAGACCTTCGGCTGTGGCAGCGCCATCGCGTCCTCCTCCATGGCCACGGAGCTCATCAAGGGCAAGACCATCGAGGAAGCGCTGGCCGTCACCAACAAGCAGGTGGTGGATGCACTGGGCGGTCTGCCCGCTTATAAGCTGCACTGCTCCGTGCTGGCGGAGGAATCCATCAAGGCGGCTGTCAAAAACTATTACGACCGCAACAACATCCCCTACGACCACAGCAAGTTCCCCGACTGTGAGCACTGCGAGGGCGGCTGTCCCATGGTTTGATGGGTAAGGTACTGATCGCAATGAGCGGCGGCGTTGATTCCAGCGTCGCCGCTTACCTTTTGAAGCACAGCGGCTGGGACTGCGTCGGCGCTACCATGACCCTTTACCGCAACGAGGACATCGGTATTTCCCGTAGCCGCACCTGCTGCTCTTTGGAGGATGTGGAGGATGCCCGCAGCGTGGCGTTTCGGCTGCGGATTCCCTACTACGTTTTTAACTTCTCCGATGAGTTCCGCTGTCAGGTGATGGACCGCTTTGCGGATGCCTATGGACAGGGGCGGACGCCCAACCCCTGCATCGACTGCAACCGCTACCTGAAATTCCGGCATCTCTATGACCGGGCAGCCCTCCTGGGCTGTGACACCATCGCCACTGGCCATTATGCCCGGATCGAGCGGGAAAACGGTCGGTATCTGCTGAAAAAGGCGCTTGACGCAAGCAAGGACCAAAGCTATGTACTCTATATGCTGACCCAGGAGCAGTTGGCCCACACCCAATTTCCACTGGGCACTCTCCACAAAGCGGAGACCCGGCAGCTGGCGGACAGGCTGGGCTTTTTCAACGCCCGGAAACCGGATAGTCAGGATATCTGCTTTGTCCCCGACGGGGACTACGCCGCTTTCATCCGTCGGCACACCGGAAAAGCGGACGCCCCCGGTGATTTCGTAGACGAATCCGGCCGGATATTGGGACGTCACAAGGGCATCGCCCACTATACCATCGGCCAGCGGAAAGGATTGGGTATCCCTTCCAATCAACCGCTGTATGTAAAAGCCATTGATCCAAAGAGCAATCAGGTGATCCTCAGCGGAAATGACGCTCTATTCTCCCGGCAGCTCACCGGTGGGAATTTCAACTGGATCGCCTGGGAAGCGCCGCCCCGCCAGTTCCGGTGCAGTGCCAAGATCCGCTACCGCCAGACGGAGCAGCCCTGTGAGGTGACGGTGGAGGAGAACGGCTCCGTGCAGGTGCTGTTCGACCGTCCCCAGCGGGCCATCACTCCGGGACAGGCGGTGGTACTCTATGACGGAGACACCGTTCTGGGCGGCGGTACGATTTTATAGCCCATGGCCGCAGCACAAAAACCAGCGGAAAGGACAAGCCTTTCCGCTGGTTTTTCAGTTTCTATCAGGTTTCCGCTGTTTCATCGGCGGAGGCCATACGCTTCCAGGCATGGTCACAGATGGCCTTGAAGGTCTGGTCGCTGATGTCATGCTCCATTTTGCAGGCATCCTCCTCCGCGGTCTCCGGATCCACGCCCAAGCTCACCAGAAAACGAGTCAAAGTCTGATGGCGCTGGAGCATTTTGGATGCGATCTGCATACCGGCATCCGTCAATGTGATGAGGCCGTCCTTATCCATCTCAATATATCCGTTTTCCCGCAGACGCTTGGTGGCGTAAGTCACGCTGGGCTTCGTCACCCCCAAGTGCTCCGCTACGTCCACAGAGCGCACATATCCATGCTTGGTCTGCATCATCAGCATGGTTTCCAGATAATCCTCAGATGCTTTCAGGATCTGCACTGCCATCACCGGTCCTTTCTTCCTATCACGATCCAGGGCATCGCCGTCCACCCAAAGGCCTTGGCGAAAGCGACAGCCCACATGAAGCTGTTTTGGGCATTTTACCATATTTTCTTCACAAATGCAAGGTGTCTTCTCCCCTGAGATTTTGACAATATTTTTAAAAATTCCGGTTGACAGAAGAGATTAGAGGTGTTAAACTAAGCTGTAGTTAGAGGAGGCTAACGCCTTACAAAGCGTGACGGCTGTCCTCCGACTATTCTTTTTCCATAATAGTTAGTTCAATTTAACTAACAGATTCGGAGGGATCGTTATGATGCCGCTTGCACTGGCAAATATCGGTGAAGAATACATGATCCGCAGGGTCAGCGGAAATCCCGAGGTAAAAAAGCACCTGGAGGACCTGGGGTTCACCGCCGGCGGGTCCATCACGGTGGTGTCCGCTCTGGGAGGCAACATCATCGTCAAGGTGAAGGAGTCCCGGGTGGCCATCAGTGAGGAGATGGCCCGCAAGATCATGATCTGATCCATTTGAATTTGAAATCTGATAGAAACAGTAGGAGGAAACAAGTATGAAAACGCTGCGTGACGTCAAAATCGGTGAGACCGTAAAGGTCGTCAAGCTCCATGGAGAGGGACCCATCAAGCGCCGCATTATGGACATGGGCATCACCAAGGGCGTGGAGATCTATGTCCGTAAGGTCGCCCCTCTGGGCGATCCCATGGAGGTCACCGTCCGGGGCTATGAGCTGAGCCTGCGGAAGGCCGACACCGAAATGATCGAGGTCGAGTAAACACAAAAATTTTTCAAATACGGTTTGAGCACCCAAACCAAAAGGAGCATGTATGGAAAAGCAGATCAAAATTGCCCTGGCAGGCAACCCGAACTGCGGCAAGACGACCCTGTTCAACGCCCTGACCGGTTCCAACCAGTTCGTGGGCAACTGGCCCGGCGTCACCGTGGAGAAAAAGGAAGGCAAGCTGAAGAAGCATGACAATGTAGTCATCATGGACCTTCCCGGCATCTATTCCCTGTCCCCCTACACTCTGGAAGAGGTGGTGGCCCGTAACTATCTGGTGGGAGAACGGCCCGACGCCATTCTGAACATCATCGACGGCACGAACCTGGAGCGCAACCTCTACCTCACCACCCAGCTTACCGAGCTGGGTATCCCGGTGGTCATCGCCATCAACATGATGGATGTGGTCCGCAAAAACGGCGACCAGATCAACGTAGCGGAGCTGTCCCGGGAGCTGGGCGTGCGGATCATTGAGATCTCCGCACTGAAGGGCGACGGCGTTATGGAAGCCGCTGAAGCCGCCGTGAAGGCCGCCGAGGGCACCAAAACCGTTCCTATGCACACCTTCTCCGGCCCTGTGGAGCACGCCATCGCCCATATCGAGGAGGCCGCGGTGCACAACCTGCCGGAGGAGCAGCAGCGCTGGTACGCCATCAAGATCTTCGAGCGGGATGACAAGGTGCTGGAAAAGCTCAGCATCCCCGCCGATGTCATGACCCATATCGACGCCGACATCCAGGCCGCCGAAAAGGAGCTGGACGATGATGCCGAGAGCATCATCACCAATGAGCGGTACGTCTACATTGCAGAGCTCATCAAGAGCTGCTACAAGAAACACAATCAGGGGCAGCTCTCCGCCTCCGACAAGATCGACCGGATCGTCACCAACCGCTGGCTGGGCCTGCCTATTTTCGCCGTGGTCATGTATCTGGTGTACTACATCGCCATGGTGACCGTGGGCTCCGCCGCTACCGACTGGGCCAATGACGGCCTGTTCGGTGACGGCTGGCATCTGTTCGGCATCGGCACCAGCGAATATACCGAGGTCGCCGACAATTATACCGCCGCCTCCGAGGCCATCAGTGCCTACTATGAGCTGGATACCGAGGCCGATGACTTCGACCCTGACGCCGCTCTGGCCGACATGAAGGCGGTTCAGCCCGCCTCCGCGTCCACCACCATCGAAGTGGAGGACGAAGAGACCCTGGCCATGAATGACATGACCGTTTACTATGACGCCATCCCCGCTGACGCTGACGAGGAAACCACCGTCGGCATGAGCTATCTGGACGCTGTCACCTACTTTGAGGAAAATGGCTTTGACGAGCCCGATCCTGCCGACTACGGCGTGTGGGTCCCCGGCGTGCCTGTACTGATCGGCAACGCTCTGGAAGCCGCCGGTGCTGCCGAGTGGCTCAATGGCTTGATTCTGGACGGTATCGTGGCCGGCGTCGGCGCAGTGCTGGGCTTCGTACCCCAGATGCTGGTGCTGTTCCTGATGCTGGCGTTCCTGGAGGCCTGCGGTTACATGGCCCGTATCGCCTTCGTTCTGGACCGTATTTTCCGCAAGTTCGGCCTGTCCGGTAAGTCCTTCATCCCCATGCTCATCGGTACCGGCTGCGGCATCCCCGGCATCATGGCCTCCCGTACCATTGAAAACGAGCGTGACCGCCGTATGACGATCATGACCACCACCTTCATCCCCTGCGGCGCTAAGGTGCCCTTTATCGCCATGGTGGCAGGCGCTATCTTCGGCGGTGCTGCCTGGGTGGCTACCTCCGCCTACTTCGTGGGCATGGCTGCCATCATCATCTCCGGCATCATGCTGAAGAAAACCAAGATGTTTGCCGGCGATCCCGCACCCTTCGTCATGGAGCTGCCCGCCTACCACTGGCCCACCGTGGGCAACGTGCTGCGCAGCATGTGGGAGCGGGGCTGGTCCTTCATCAAGAAGGCTGGCACCATCATTCTGCTGTCCACCATCGCTGTGTGGTTCACCACCTACTTTGGCTGGGCTGAGGACGGCTTCCGGATGCTCTCCGAGGAAGAGATCGACTGCTCCATCCTCGCCCACATTGGCAGCCTGATCGCCTGGATCTTCGCACCTCTCGGCTGGGGCAACTGGAAGGCCGCTGTGGCCTCCATCACCGGTCTGGTGGCCAAGGAAAACATCGTTGGTACGCTGGGTATTCTCTACGGCGGCGGTGATGAGACTGTCTATCAGGCTCTGGGAGCTGTCTTTACCCAGATCAGCGGCTACTCCTTCCTGGTGTTTAACCTGCTGTGCGCCCCCTGCTTTGCCGCCATCGGCGCCATCAAGCGGGAGATGAACAACGCCAAGTGGACCTGGTTCGCCATTGGCTATCAGTGCGGCTTCGCTTATCTGTGTGCCCTGATGGTCAACCAGTTCGGCAAGGCCTTCACCGGCAGCCTGAACGTCATCGGTCTGGTGGCTGCCATCGCCGCTCTGGCCTTTATCATCTACATGCTGGTTCGTCCTTACAAGGAAGCTACCAAGCTTTCCACTAAGGTCTGATTTTCCCCTCACCCTCCATTCTATATCTTCCATCTTCTATTTCTTTCAAAGGAGTGATTTTCCATGCTGACCTGGCTGAGTGCCAATCTCTCTACCCTCCTCATTTCTCTTGTCTTATTTGCCGTTGTCATTTCCATTGTCCGGTATCTCATCCGGCAGAAAAAGCAGGGCAAGCACACCTGCGGATGCAGCGGCGGCTGCGCCGGTTGTTCCGGCGGCTGTCACTGCGGACGGTAAACACTCCCAAAAAAGAACAGGCGCACGGGATATCCCGCGCGCCTGTTTTTATCATCGCTGACTTGTTTGCAGGTTAGATTCCTGCTCCGCAAAAGGATCAGATTTTGACGATCTTCCCGGTTTTCCACGCCTCCGTAGTGGCGTAGCCCACCCGTGTGGCATAGATGCCGTCCGCCACGCCGGTATCCGGCTTCCGCCCCTCCCGGACGCAGCGGACAAATTCCTCCATTTCCGTGAGGTATGCCTCCGCAAACCGCTCCGGGAAGGATTCCACACATTCGGTTCGGGCGCCGTTCACATCGTAGACCATAGCCCGGTTCTTCTCCGGCACGGCAGAAATGCGGATCGTGCCCTCCGTGCCTACGATCTCCGTTTCGATATGGTAGCCGTAGGGGGCGGTGCGGCCCACATGGACCATGCCCACAGCGCCGTTTTTGAATTTGTAGACGGCGACGCCGGTCTCATCGTCCCCGGCGTCCTGAAAAGCCGGATGCTTAAAGGTGCAGCCCATGGCGTAGACCTCCGCAGCCTCGCTCCCCAGAAACCAGCGCATCAGATCCATATCGTGAATGGCGGAATCCAAGAAGATCCCGCCGGAGGTCCCGCTGTACCGGATGGCCCCCTCCACCACGGCTTCCGGGTCGATGCCGGTGGATTTCACCAGATACGGCGTACCGATGGCCCCCGCAGAGATTTTTTCCTTGGCATAGGCATAGGACTTGTCATAGCGCCGCATAAAGCCCAGCATACACACCAATTCCGGGTGCCGGGCCACGGCCGCCTCCGCCTGAAGGCATTGTTCCATCGTAACGCCCAGAGGTTTTTCGGAAAACACGTGCTTCCCCGCATCCAGCGCCGCCTCAATCTGCCAGCAGTGCTCCCCGGAGGGGGACACGATGGCCATCGCGTCCAGTTCCGGATCGGCGACCATCTCCCTGAAATCGCCGTACACCTTTTCAAGTCCCAATTCCTGACGGGCATACGCCTGACTGTCCGCGCCGGGCACGCAGGCCGCCGTCAGGACCGCGCCGGGGATCTTGTGGGCAAGGTTGGCAGCATGGACCCGGCCCAGCCGTCCCAGACCGGCAATTCCAACACGCAGTTCCTTCATAAGCAGTCTCCTTCCATTCAACTTGATCGCTTCAAAATAAAATTACGCCGCCGCTTTCGCGGCGGCGTAATTCAACTCAACAGTGCGTCCGGGGGACGGTTTACTGTGTAGCCATCTTACGGGCCTTGGCCTCCATCTTATTCCGGAAGACGTCGATGGTAACGGCCAGGATGATAACAGAGCCGATGACGATGTACTGAACATCGTTCTTAGCGCCGGCCAGGTTCAGGCCGTTGCGGATAACAGCCATCAGCAGAGCGCCGATCAGGGTGCCCCAGATGGTGCCCTTGCCGCCGGTGAAGGAAGCGCCGCCCACGATGCAGGCTGCGATGGCATCGTTATCATAGGTGGAACCGGCGTTGCCGTTAGCGGAAGCCAGACGGCCAACAGACACGATACCAGCCATACCGGCCATGAAGCCGGACAGGGTGTAAACGAAGGTCAGCACGTTTTTGGAGGGGATACCGGACAGACGGGCTGCCTCGGGGTTGCCGCCCACGCAGTAGATCTGGCGGCCCAGAGCGGTCTTGCGCAGGAAGATATCAAAGATGATGAACACAATGATAACCAGAATGAAGCTGAAGGGGATGCCGGGGAACTTCACCTTGGTGGTGCCCTCATAATAGGTGGTGAACAGAGAGCCGCCGCCGATCCACATGAGTCCGTCAATGCCGGTATTGGTGAAGGCGATGGACTTGGAGCCGGTAATGACCAGCGCCAGGCCCCACAGTACGTTCTTCATGCCCATGGTGGACACGAAGGGATGGGGCAGATCCAGTCGGGTCAGCAGCGTGCCGTTGATGAAGCCGGCCAGGGTGCTGACGGCCAGGCCGCAGAGCGCCAGCAGGAAGGGGTTCGTGATGCCGGACTGGACCATAACGCCGATGGTGCAGGTGCACAGCACGCAGTTGGAACCAACGGACAGGTCGATACCGGCGGTAATCAGGGCGCACAGCATACCGGAAGCGATCAGGCAGTTGATGGATGCCTGCTTCAGGATATTCATGAAGTTACCGACCTTCATGAACTTGTCCGGCATGGTGATGCAGAAAATCAAAACCAGGATGGCAAGGGCCATCAGTGTACCGAGCTTTTGCAGAAGCTCTTTCATTTTCGTGTTTTTCATATCAGTCTAACTCTCCTCCCCAGGCCGCTTTCATGATGTCTTCGGAATTGAAGTGCGGCGTGTCCCGGTCAATATCAGCCATCACTCGGCCGCCGCGCATAACTACCACATGGTCGCTCATAGCCAGGATCTCCGGCAGCTCGGAGGAGACCATGATGACGCACTTGCCGGCCTTCACCAGATCGTTCATGACCCGGTAAACCTCGATCTTGGCGCCCACGTCGATACCACGGGTGGGCTCATCGAAAATAAAGATGTCGGCGTCGGTATTGACCCACTTGCCGATAACCACCTTCTGCTGGTTGCCGCCGGACAGCTGACCGACGACCTCATTCAGGGAGGGGGTCTTGATCTTCAGGGCGCTGACATTGTCATTGCCCGCCTGCTCAATGCGGTCCTTGTCCAAGAAGGGACCGTTGGAGAAGCCCTTCATATTGGCCAGGACCAGATTGGTCCGCACATCCAGGTTGAGCACCAGGCCCTGACCCTTACGGTCCTCTGTCAGGAAGGCGATTTTTCTCTTGATAGCGTCCTTCGGCGTTCTGATATGTACCTTCTCGCCCTTGACGTAGATCTCGCCGCTGTCCAGCTTGTCAGCGCCGAACACCGCCCGCATGGTCTCCGTGCGGCCTGCGCCGACGAGGCCCGCAAAGCCGGTGATCTGGCCCGCATGGGCCTTAAAGCTGACATCGTGCAGGACGCCGGCCTCGTTGAGGCCCTTGGCCTCCAGCCACACCTCGCCCTTGGTGCCGAATTCCTTGGGATACAGGTTATCCAGAGTACGGCCCACCATGGCGTTGATGAGGGAGTCCTCCGTGAGGTTCACGGTATCCTCGGTGATGATGTGCTCGCCGTCACGCATGACGGTCACACGGTCGCAGAGCTCAAAGAGCTCTTCCAGTTTATGTGACACGAACAGGATGGCCACGCCCTTGGCCTTCAGGCCCCGGACGGTCTCCATCAGCTGCTCGATCTCTTCCTTACCCAAAGAAGAAGTGGGCTCATCCATAATAATGAGCTTGGCATCCAGGGACACAGCCTTGGCGATCTCCACCATCTGCTGCTGACCCACGCCCAGCTTACCGCACTCCAGGTGGACGTTGATCTCCGGATGTCCCAGTGTTTTCAGCGCTTCTTCCGCCTCGGCGTGCATCCAGGGATAATCCAGCAGCAATCCCTTCTTAACGGCACGCCCCATAAAAACGTTATCCGTGACAGGCAGCTGCTTGACGATGTTCAGCTCCTGATACACACAGGCGATGCCTGCCTCGCGGGACTGAACAGGGTTTTTGAAAACGACCTTCTGGCCGTCCACAAAGATTTCCCCTTCTTCCGGAGTATGAACGCCGGTGAGCACCTTGATCAAGGTGGATTTACCTGCGCCGTTTTCTCCGATCAGACCGTGGATCTCACCGGGTCTGATGCCGATAGACATGTCTTTTAACGCGACAACACCAGGAAAACGTTTGGTAATATGTTTCAGTTCGACGACATACTCGCTCATGGAATTACCTCGTTTCTGTTTTTCCTGATTTCCGAACCGCTCCCGCCGCAGCGGAAGCGCTCTCTCGATCCCGATTCCCGGGGTTATTTTCGTTGAAATGTGCTTGCTGTTTAATCGTTTTCTTCTGTGCGTATTGTAACCGGGATCAGACAGAGAATGGTTCCTGCCAGATCCCGGCGCGCCGAAAATCCTCCGTTCCGCCGTGGGAACCCATCAGGTTTCCGCTTGCAGGCACGCGCATGATCGGCTTTTTGGAATACAGCGGCAGAAAACCTGCCGCTGTATTCCGGCTTTTTGCTTTTCAGCTATGGATAGCAGTCAGGCTGAATTAGCCCTTCATGGCCTCCAGGTTGTCCAGGTAAGCCTGGCCGTTCTCAGCGGTAACGACCTGAACGGGAGCGTTGATGACTTCGTCAACGGGCTCGAGCTTGACAGCCTTCACGGCAGCCTCGACCACCTGATAGCCCATCTCATAGGGCTGCTGAGCGACGGTAGCCTTCACCAGTTCGCCGTCCAGGATCAGCTTCACGGCGGAAGCGTTGCCGTCGAAACCAACGATGGTGATGTCAGACACGCCGGCGGACTTGCAGGCGTTCATAGCGCCGATAGCGGTATCGTCATTGTGGCAGAGCACGATGTCGATCTGATCGGGATAAGCGCTCAGCAGGTCTTCCATGGCCTTGGTAGCGCCGTCGGTCAGGTTGTTGCCGGACAGCTTGGCCAGAACTTCCACGCCAGCCTCGGTGCAGGCCTTCTCATAGCCTTCCATACGCATGTTGGAGGTGTTGTCGCCTTCCTGACCGTAGATGATAACGGCCTTGGCGTCGGTACCGGCCTGCTCGATGGCCCACTTGCCGCCCTCATAAGCAGCGTCCACGTTGGAGGTGCCCACGAAAGAGGTCTGGCCAGCGATGCCAACGTTGGTGTCAACAGCCAGCACGGGGATACCAGCGTCGATGGCAGCCTGCAGAGCGCCCTGAGCGGCACCAGCATCGTTGGGAGCGCAGACGATGGCGTCGCAGCCAGCGCCGATCTGCTGCTCGATCATGGAAACCTGACCCTCGATATCGCTCTCAGCGCCGGGGCCAACCACGACCACGTCAACACCCAGATCATCACCGGCGGCCTTGCAGCCGGCCTCCACATAGCCCCAGTACTCAGAGGCCAGGGTCTTCAGGACAACAGCGACCTTGACATCGCCGGTAGTGGGGGTCTCGGTCTCGGTCCCGGTCTTGTTCTCGGTGTCGGCAGGGGCCTCGGTCTTCTTGCCGCCGCAGGCAGCCAGAGACAAAGTCATTACCAGTGCGAGAGACAGTGCAAACAACTTCTTCATTCTTCATTTGCTCCTTTTCATTTTTTTCAGGATGTTTCCGGCAAAAAGCCGAATTCCTGACAGTATTAATTTAGCACAAACATGGCAAACATTCAATCTTAAACTTTGCTCAAAGTGTAAAACTGTTATCGTGCACATGGAAAATCGTTTTCGTTTGGCACTTTTCACAGTCCATTCGGGGAGTCAGCCGCCGCAGGCATTAACCGTACTTATGAATATACCATCACGATTTATGGCTGGTTTCAGGCTGCAGCGCATCGTATGTCTGCCGCGGACATTCTTTGGTCAGTTTGCGCACACAGTATGTCTTGCCGTTGGTTTTCTCCGTTTTTTTGTCCGCTTTGTCAATAGCCACATCCCCGCTTTACCACTTATAATCAGGAATAGAATGTCATACTATAAATGAGATGCATACCTGGTCCGATGGATACTTCGGGCAGAAAGGGATCTGATATGAACATTTTCTCTCTCTTTACCCTGTGCGGAGGGCTGGCCTTCTTCTTATATGGCATGACGGTCATGTCCAAAAGTCTGGAAAAAATGGCCGGCGGCAAGCTGGAGCGGCTGCTCAAGCGCATGACTTCCAACCCCATCAAAAGTCTGCTGCTGGGCGCCGGCATCACCATCGCCATTCAGTCCTCCTCCGCTATGACGGTCATGCTGGTGGGTCTGGTGAACTCCGGTGTCATGGAGATCGGACAGACCATCGGCATCATCATGGGTTCCAATATCGGCACCACCCTGACAGCGTGGCTGCTGTCCCTCACCGGCATCGAAAGCGAGAACTTCTTTGTCAACTTCCTCAAGCCCAAGAATTTCTCCCCCCTGCTGGCTTTGATCGGTATTCTGCTCATTATGGGCTCCAAGCGGCAGCGCCGCCGGGACGTGGGCCGGGTGATGATGGGCTTCTCTATTCTAATGTACGGCATGGAGCTGATGAGCGGTGCGGTGTCTCCGCTGGCAGATATGCCGGGCTTCACCCACTTCATGACTGCCTTCACCAATCCCTTCCTGGGTGTGCTGGTAGGCGCCGCCTTCACCGGCATCATCCAGTCCTCCGCCGCCTCCGTTGGCATTTTGCAGGCACTGGCCATGACCGGCTCCGTCACCTACGGCATCGCTATCCCCATCATCATGGGCCAGAACATCGGCACCTGCGTTACGGCTCTGATCTCCTCTATCGGCGTCAGCCGCAATGCCAAGCGGGTGTCCGTCATCCACATCTCCTTCAACCTCATCGGCACCGCTCTGGGTCTGCTGGCCCTGTTTGGCGGCGAGATGTTCCTGAATCTGCCCTTCCTGACAGAGCCCATCGGCGCTGTTGGCATCGCATTCTGCCACACGATCTTCAATGTCTGCACCACCCTTGTGCTGCTGCCCTTCAGCCGGCAGTTGGAGCGCCTTGCCAACAAGGTGATCTCCACGGAGGACAAGCCCTCTGACTTCGCCTTCCTGGACCCCCGGCTGATGCGGACCCCCGGCGTGGCTGTCAGCGAATGCGCCGTCATGACCAACTGCATGGGCGCTCTGGCGCTGGAAAGCATGCAGCTGGCTCTGGCCCAGTTCATTCAGTATGACGGCAGCCGGGAGGAGCAGATCCTGGCCAACGAGGACAAGCTGGACACCTACGAGGACCGTCTGGGCGGCTACCTGGTCCAGATCTCCCAGCACGGCACCTCCTCCGCCGATATGCGCACCGTCTCCCGCCTGCTTCACGCCATCGGAGACTTTGAGCGCATCGGCGACCACGCTCTGAACCTGCAGGAATCCGCCAAGGAGCTTCATGAAAAGCAGCTGGCCTTCTCCACCATTGCCCGGGAAGAAGTGGATGTGCTGACCTCCCTGCTGGAGGATCTGCTGAACAGCGCCCTGCGCAGCTTCCAGTCGGACGATCCCCAGATGGCCCGGCAGGTGGAACCTCTGGAGGAGACTATGGACCTCCTTACGGAGGAGATCCGCAGCCGTCACATCCGGCGGCTCCAAAGCGGCCAGTGCACCATCCAGCTCGGCTTTATTCTCAACGATCTGCTGAACAACGCTGAGCGTGTGGGTGACCACTGTTCCAACATCGCGGTCAGCGTCATTGAGGAGCAGGAAAAGCAGACCGCCTCCCACGCCTATCTCCACAGTCTGAAGAAGAATGATGAGTTCTCCTTCCAGCTTCAGCAGAACCTGAGTCGGTACGTCCTGCCTGCGGAAACCGCAGAGGACCAGCCTGCCGAATAAGAAACCTTGCCAGCGTTCCCTTACGGGAGCGCTGGCTTTTTGCGTTTCCGGCCGCATATTCGGTTGAAGATGGCCCGTTCTGTCCGGGAAATCGAAAAATCAGCAGTCTCAGCCGCCGAAACAGTCCCTTTCTGTATAAATATGTGCTTTACCTTCCGGTGTTTTTCTGCTATACTATATGTTTGTTAATGTGGAACATTGTTTGTTCCGCCTGATTTGAGAATGGGGGTGTCCGAATGAAGTATCAGAAATGGCATATCGGTACGGCATCAGAACAGGACACTGCCCTTTTGAAGGAAGCCGGCTACCCCAGTCTGCTGGCCACGGTGCTGGCCGCCCGGGGCATCACCACCTCCGAGGCCGCTGCCGAGGCGTTGGAGCGGGAGACCTCTCTGACGATCTCCCCCATGCTCATGCGGGACATGGACAAGGCGGTGGCCCGGATCCAGAAGGCGCTGGCCAACGATGAGACCATCGCTGTTTTCGGCGATTACGATGTGGACGGCATCACCTCCACGGTGCTACTTCTGGACTATCTGAAAAACTGCGGTGCCAAGTGCCTGCGCTATATCCCCCGGCGGATCGAGGACGGCTACGGCCTTTCCAAAGACGCCATCCAGGGCCTGCGGGACAAGGGCGCCACCCTGATGATCACCGTGGACTGCGGGATCACCGGCAATGAGGAGATCGACTTTGCCGCATCCATCGGCATGGACGTGGTGGTGACGGATCACCATGAATGTAAGGAAAACCTCCCCCGGGCCGTAGCGGTAGTGGACCCCCACCGTCCGGATGACGCCTATCCCTTCAAATATCTGGCTGGCGTGGGCGTGGCGCTGAAGCTGGTGCTGGCTCTGGGCGGACCGGACCGGGAAAACGCCCTGTTTGCCCGGTACTGCACTCTGGCCGCCATCGGCACCATTGCCGACGTCATGCGGATGGAGGGCGAAAACCGCACCATTGTCTCCTGCGGCCTTGCCGCCCTGAACCACACGGATTTTGTGGGCATCCACGCCCTTTTGAAAGAGGCAGGGCTGCTGGGCAAGCCCATCACCTCCATCCAGATCGGCTTCGTTCTCTCCCCCCGGATCAACGCCGCCGGGCGCATGGGGGCTGCGGATCTGGCCGCGGACCTTTTGCAGGAGACCGATCCCGCCAAAGCAGAGGAGCTGGCCAAGCAGCTATGCGACCTGAACCGGGAGCGGCAGGCGGTGGAGCAGTCCATCTGCGCCGACGCCATCGCCCAGATCGAGCGGCTGCGGCCGGAGGAGCGGAACGCGCTGGTGCTTTCCAGTGAGGAATGGCATCAGGGCGTGGTGGGCATCGTAGCCTCCCGTCTCAGTGAAAAATACGCCGCCCCCAGCTTCATGATCCATCTGAAGGACGGCTCCGGCAAAGGCTCCTGCCGCTCCTACGGCGGGTTCAACCTGTTTTCCGCTCTGGAATCCTGCTCTGACCTGCTGGACGGCTTCGGCGGTCACGAGTTGGCAGCCGGTTTTACCATCCCAGAGGAAAACATCGATACCTTCCGCCAGCGGATGAACCGCTTCGTAAAGGCCGCCTCCGGCGGTGAGCGGGCGGTGAGCTGTCTGGAAGTAGACGCCGCCATTTCAAACCCGGCGGATATGACATTGGAGCAGGTGGACCATCTGGCCCAACTGGAGCCTTATGGTTCCGGGAATCCCCGCCCGGTGTTCGCGCTGCTGGGCGCCACGGTGGACAGTGTTCAGGCCGTGGGCCAGGGCAAGCACCTGAAGCTGCGGCTCAGCAAGGGTCCCAGCCGGTTTGACGCCATTTTCTTCTCCATGCCGGAGGCCGCCGCTCAGTTGGAGCCCGGCTGCCGGGTGGACGCCGCCTTCTATTTGCAGGCCAATACCTTCCGGGGCACCACCACCCTGCAATTGCAGCTGGTGGACCTGCGCCCCTCTTTAACTCCCAGCCGCCATGAGGCGGAATCCTTGGACCTGCTGCACCGCCTGACGGGGGAGCAGCCCCTCACGGCCCAGGAGACCGCCCGGCTCATGATCTCCCGGGACCAGTTTGCCGCCTTCTGGCGGATTCTGGACCGGCACCTGAAGCAGGGCAAGCTGGAAACAGATCTGCTGCCCTATCTCCGTTCTCTGGCGGCGCAGGTAGGCGGCTGCGACAGTTTTCTCCGGGCCGCGCTGGCCCTGACGGTCTTTCAGGAGCGGGGACTCATCTCCCTGTCCCGGCAGGAGGACCGGGTTACGCTATGTCTCAATCCCATTCAGGGAAAGGTGGATCTTTACGCCTCTCCCTGCCTGCGCCGCCTCCGGGGCGGTGCGGAGGTTAAACGAGGTGATTCGCAGTGACGATTGACGAACAGTTTGAGAAATTGGAGAACACCGTCCGGGAATACAATCCGGGCGCGGATTTCAAGCGCATCCGGGAATCCTATGAATTCGCCAAGCTGCATCACGGCGAGCAGCGCCGCAAAAGCGGTGAGCTTTATATCACCCACCCCTTAGCCGTGGCGCAGATCGTGGCGGAGGAACTGCATCTGGACTCCGAGTCCATCGAGGCGGCCCTGCTTCACGATGTCATTGAGGATACGGACGCCACGTATGATGACGTGGCCAAGCTCACCTCCCCCACGGTGGCGGATCTGGTGGAGGGCGTCAGCAAGCTGACCCGGATCCAGTACGCCACCAAGGAAGACGAGCAGATGGAGAACCTCCGAAAAATGCTCATCGCTATGAGTAAGGACATCCGGGTCATCCTCATCAAGATCTCCGACCGGCTCCACAATATGCGGACCATGGAGTATCAGACTCCCGCCAAGCAGAAGCAGAAATCTCTGGAGACCATGGAGATCTACGCCCCCATCGCACACCGGCTGGGTATGCAGCGGATGAAGTGGGAGCTGGAGGATCTCTCCTTAAAATATCTGGACCCCATCGGCTACGATGAGATCGTCTCCAAGCTGGACGCCAAGCGCCCGGAGTATGACGCTCTCATGAGCCGCACCCAGGCTCAGATCGATCAGCGGCTCAATGAAATGGGCATCAAGCACATTGTCTACGGCCGCATGAAGCACCCTTATTCCATCTACCGGAAAATGTTCAGCCAGAACAAATCTCTGGATGAGATTTTCGACCTCTTTGCGTTCCGGGTGGTGGTAGACACCGTCAGCGACTGCTACAACGTGCTGGGCGTGATCCACGACCTCTACAAGCCCATTCTGGGACGCTTCAAGGACTATATCGGCACCCCCAAGCCCAACGGCTACCAGAGCCTTCACACCACCGTCATGGGCAACGAGGGCATCCCCTTTGAGGTGCAGATCCGCACCACGGAGATGCACGAGATCGCCGAGTACGGCGTGGCCGCCCACTGGAAGTATAAGCAGAACGGTCAGGGTGCCGGCACCGAGGGCAAGTACGAGTGGGTACGCCGTCTGCTGGAAAATCAGGAAGGTGCCGATGCTGAGGAGTTTATCCACTCCCTGAAGGTGGATATGTTCGCCGACGAGGTGTTCGTGTTCACCCCCAACGGCGACGTGCAGAACCTGCCTGCCGGAGCCACCCCCATCGACTTCGCCTACGCCATCCATTCCGCCGTGGGCAACCGCATGATCGGCGCCAAGGTGAATAACCGCATCGTCACGCTGGACCATGTGCTGAAAAACGGTGACATCGTGGAGATTTTGACCTCCAAAAACGCCAAGGGCCCCAGCCGGGACTGGATGAAGATTGCCAAGAGCAACGAGGCCCGCTCCAAAATCCGCCAGTGGTTCAAAAAGGAAAAGCGGGACGAGAACATCGCCAACGGCCGCTCCGCCTTCGACGCGGAGCTGCGTCACTGCGGCATCGCCATGAAAGACGTGCTGGACCCGGAATTCCTGCCGGTGCTGCTGAAAAAGGTGGCCTATCCCACGCTGGACGATCTCTACGCTGCCATCGGCTATGGCGGCTTCACCGCTCAGAAGGCGGTGAGCCGGATCCAGGGCGAGTTGCAGCGCCGCCAGCAGCAGCGGCAGCAGGAGCAGATGCTGGCAGAGGCTGTGACGGAGTCCAAGGAGGACCCCAAGCCTGCGGACACTCCCAAGCAGCCCAAGGCCGTCAAGAGCGAGCAGGGCATTATCGTGGAAGGTCTGGACAACTGTTTGGTGAAGTTCTCCAAATGCTGCACCCCCGTCCCCGGAGATGACATCGTGGGCTTCATCACCCGTGGCTACGGCGTGTCCGTCCACCGGGCGGACTGTCCCAACGCCTCGGAGGAAAAGCGGAAGGAGCAGCCCGGCCGCTGGATTCACGTCTCCTGGGGCACCGATACCAATGACAGCTATCCCACCACCATCGAGGCGGTCTGCAAGGACCGGCTGAATCTGTTGCTGGACATTTCGGCGGCGCTGTCCACCACCAAGACCTTTGTGCTGGGTCTGAACAGCCGCAGCACGGAGGACGGCTTTGCCATCATCCGCATCGAGATTCAGATTAAAGACGGAGCGCAGCTGTCCACTCTCATGAACAAGCTCCATCAGATCTCCGGCGTTCTGCAGGTCAACCGGCCTGTGGGCTGATCTTTCGCGGCATTGGGAACGGATTTTCTCCGCTGCCGCAAAGAACCGCTCTTGATAAAATGCAAAACACACGGATCTGCTCGATTTGCGGGCAAGGCCCATTACGAAGCATACCCTTTCGGGTATTAAATAAGGAGTTGCTACCATGCGTGCTGTTGTTACACGAGTCAAAAACGCCTCTGTTGTCATCAATGAACAGGTCAACGGTCAGATAGGCACCGGTTTTCTGGTGTTGTTGGGCGTAGGCCCCAACGATACGGAAGCCACCGCTGACAAGCTAGCAGACAAGATCTGCAATCTGCGGGTCTTTGAGGATGAAAACGAAAAAATGAACCTGAATCTGGAGCAGGTAGGCGGTAATTTGCTGGTGGTGTCCCAGTTCACCCTGTACGCCGATACCTCCTCCCGCCGCCCCGGCTTCTCCGGTGCGGCCAAGCCCGATCTGGCCATCCCCCTCTATGAGCGGTTCATGGCCCACTGCCGGGAGCGGGGCTTCGACGTGCAGCACGGCGAATTCGGCGCCGATATGCAGGTCTATTCCCAGAACGACGGTCCGGTCACCATCCTGTTCGACACGGAAGAGTAAACTGATTTCAATGAGGTGTGTCTTATGAAGATCCAAGCCTTGCAGGTGGGGTCCATCGGTACCAACTGCTACATTCTCTGCGATGAAGCGGCTAAGGTCTGCGCCGTGATCGATCCCGGTGCGGAGCCGGAGCTGATCCTCTCCGCCGCCGAAAAGCTGGACTGCACCGTGGATAAGATCCTGCTGACCCACGGCCACTATGACCACACCGGTGCGGTGTCGGCTTTGATGGAGACGCTGCCGCCGACGGCGGTCTATATCCATCAGGCGGATTTTGACAGTCCGCAGACCCAGCTGTTCCCGCTGAAAAGCGAACTGGCCCGGATCCCCTTCGGCGGCGTGAATTTCTACGGCGAGGGAGACCGCATCACGGTGGGCACGCTGGAGCTTCAGGTGCTTCACACCCCCGGCCACTCCGAGGGCAGCGTCACGCTGCTGTGCGGAGATACCCTGTTCTGCGGGGACACCCTGTTTGCCGGTTCCTGCGGCCGGACAGACTTTCCCGGCGGCAGCATGAAGCAGATGATGGCCTCTCTGGCCCGGCTGGCCGCCCTTCCCGGGGACTACCGGGTCCTGCCGGGACACATGGAGCCCAGCACCCTGGACCGGGAGCGGCGCTTCAACCCCTATATGCAGACGGCACTGCGGGAGCAAGGCTGATATGAAGCTGGAATTTTTAGGTCATGACGAGCGCTATATCGTCGAACAGAGCCTGATGACCCTCTTTCCGCTGGAAAAACCGACCTATGACGCGGTGCAGCCGGGAGACGAGGCGTGGTGCCGCCTTGCCGCCGCGGAAACGGCGGCGGACTGTCAGGTCACGGCGGAACTGCACTATCACGGATACACCGCCGCCGGGACCTTTGCATCCCCCCTCACCGGCACGGACTTTGAAAAAGAAGGCCAGCGGCGCTACGCCGTGGCGGCCTGCTTCTATCTGGCATTTCTGGATCTGTATCCCAAGCTGCCGGAAGCGCTCCGCGCCGCGGAAAAGCTGACGCTGCCCCCCTGGGGGATGCTCACCGGCGTCCGGCCCGACAAGCCCATCACACGGGCGCTGATGGAGGGCAAGACCCCGGAGGAAGCCAAGCGGGAACTGAAGGCGCGCTATTTCGTCCCTGAGGACCGGGCGGCGCTGGCTTTGGAGACTGGTGCCGTGGGCTATCAGGCGCGGAAGCGGTTGGAAAAGCGGGATATCGACCTGTATGTGGGTATTCCCTTCTGTCCCACCCGTTGCGCCTACTGCTCCTTTGTCAGTCAGAGCGTGGAGCGAAGTTTTTCTCTGGTGGAGCCCTATGTAAAGGCCCTGATCGCGGAGATCCGGGCTGGGGGAGAAATGGTGCGGAAAAACCATCTGCGGCCCCGCGCCTTTTACATGGGCGGCGGCACCCCCGGCATCCTGATGCCGGATCAGATGGATGCCATCCTGACGGCTCTGGAAGAATCCTTCGACCTCTCCGCCTGTCCGGAGATCACGGTGGAGATCGGCCGTCCGGATACCATCACCGCCGAAAAACTGGCCGTTCTGAAAAGTCACGGCGTCACACGGGTCTGCGTGAATCCTCAGACCATGGAGGATCACGTCCTCGCCGCCATCGGCCGCCGCCATGTCTCTGCGGATACGGTGCGGGCCATGGAGCTGGTGCGGGCCTACCGGTTTCCCCACGTTAACATGGACCTCATCGCGGGACTGCCGGAGGATACGCCGGAGGGCTTCCGCCGTTCTCTGGACAAATGTCTGGAACTGGGGGCCGATGACATCACCATCCACACGCTGGCGCTGAAAAAAGGCAGCCGCATTCTCATGGAAGGTCTCTCCATTCCCGATGGAGCGGCCGTGCAGGCCATGCTGGACTATGCCGCCCCTACCTTGCGGGCCGCAGGTTTCGTCCCCTACTACCTCTACCGGCAGAAGTATATGTCCGGCAGCTTTGAGAACGTGGGTTGGAGCCGCCCCGGCGGGGAGTGCTGGTACAACGTGGACATCATGTCGGAGCTGTGTTCCATCCTGTCCTTCGGTGCGGGCGGTTCCACTAAAATGGTGGAGCCCGGCACCAACCACATCGAGCGGGTCTTTAACCTGAAGTATCCCAAGGAATACACGGAGCGGCCGGAGAAAATCCAGCAAAACCAGGCTGCTTTCGCGGAGTTTTATCAAAAATACGTTCCCGAAACTTAAACGGGCGGCCACGGCCGTAAGGAGGGTCCATTCATGGAACACAGCTATGAAGCGTATCGTGCCAAAGCGGAGGAACTGCTTCGGGACACTGTCTGCACCGTGGGTCTGGGAGCCAAAAAGCTGACGGACGCCGCCAAGCGGCAGCTGGAGATCGCAGACCTCCACGCGGAGGTCAACACCTGTCTCCGGGAGCTGGGCGAGCTGCTGTACGCCACCCACACCGGCACCCCCACGGATTCTGACCGGCTGCTGGAAAAAATGCGGGAGATCGATGAGCTCAAGGCCCGGCTCCGGGAGTTGGAGGGAGAACCCATCATCCATCTGATCTGCCCCCGCTGCGGACATGAGGTCCAGCCGGAGGACGTATACTGCCGGGACTGCGGCGAAAAGCTGTAATGACGGGTATGTTCCGCTCCTGCGGCGCATACCTAACCAATAGCGGCGGTACGCCGCCGAAAGGCTGTCGATAAAGCGATAAATTCTCCGCAGCGGTAAGGTAGGGCAGCCGTTAGCGGCTCCGCCGCTCTACGGATGCCGCATACCCCTTGCGGGTAAAGGGTGTGTGCGGGAAACCTAAGAGGGGTTTCCTGCGCCATTGAAATTCTAAGTTTTCAGAACTTTTATAGAGTTCTGAAAACCTGCTCAGCAGGGCGAAAAGATTTTTTCGCTCGCTGAGCGGGGATACGCCCCGCCCCTCTCAATCTGAAAATTCGAGGTAACATCCATGGCAACTCCTGCGAAAAAGCAATCCTTCTTAGGCGGCGCCGCCATTTTGGCGGCGGCTGTGGTCATCGTCAAGCTCATCGGTGCGGCCTACAAGATCCCTCTCAGCAATATTCTGGGCAGCGCGGGACAAACTTATTTTGACACCGCCTACCAGATCTACAACTTTTTGTTGACCTTTTCCACGGCGGGCCTGCCCCTGGCCATCTCCCGGATGACCAGTCAGGCCCACGCCAAGGGGCTGGAAAACGAGAAGCGGCGGATCTTCTCCACCGCCATCTGGCTGTTCTTCGGTCTGGGTTTGGTCTGCTCCGTGCTGATGTTCTTCCGTGCGGACGCGCTGGCCCGGTTCCTGAACAACTCTCTGGCCGCCACTGCCGTACAGGCGCTGGCCCCAGCGGTGTTCTGCGTGTGCCTGCTGGCCTGTATGCGGGGCTACACGCAGGGTCAGGGCAACATGACCCCCACTGCCGTCAGTCAGGTGCTGGAGGCCCTTTTGAAGCTTGGCATCGGCCTGCCTTTAGCGTGGTACGTGCTGCACATCGGCAAGACCGCGGAGCTCAGCGCCGCCGGGGCCATCGTGGGCGTCACGGCGGGCACAGCGGTGTCCATGCTGTTCCTGTGCGGCTACCTTGCCACCCACCGCAACCGGAAGGAGTCCCTGGACGTTCCCTCCTCCAGCGGCCAGATCATCAAGCAGATCCTGCTCATCGGCGTTCCCATCACCCTGAGCAACTCCGCCATGAGCATCATCAACATCATTGACACCAAGATCGTCATGGGCCGCCTGCAAAACGGGCTGGGCCTTTCAGAAACAGCAGCGGCTGTGCTGAACGGCCAGTACCGCATCGCCATGAATATGCCCAACATGGTGGCCTCCTTTGTTTATCCTGTCACCATGAGCCTGATTCCCTTCGCGGCGGCGGCGCTGGCCCGGAAGGACCACGCTGAGGCGGACCGCATCATTTCCTCCGCCTTCCGGCTCATCGCCATTCTGGCGCTGCCTGCGGGCGTGGGTCTCTCCGTGCTGTCCACCCCCATTGAGCGGCTCATGCTGCCCATGCAGCCGGAGGACGCGCTGGCGGCGGGTCCCCATTTGCAGATTTTAGGCATTGCCCTGATCTTCATCTGCCTGATGATTTTGACCAATGCCATTTTGCAGACCTATGGTAAGGAGAAGCTTCCTATTTTCACCGTCATCGCCGGCGGCGTGGTGAAGGTGGTCATGAACTACATTCTGGTGGGCAACCCGGACATCAGCATCCACGGCGCGCCCATTTCTACCCTGTGCTGCTATCTGACCATCTGCGGACTGAACCTCTTCTTCGTGTGGAAATATTCCCCGGAGAAGCCCCGGTACACGCGGCTGTTCGGAAAGCCCATCGTAGCCTCCGCCGTGATGGGCGCCGCCGCCTGGGCAGTGTGCGGCCTTGTTGCCAGAGTCCTCAGCGGCCACAGTGCTTACGGTGCCAATGCCCTCGCTACCTTCTGCGGCATTCTGGCCGGTGTGGTGGTATACGGCGTTCTGGTCATTGCCCTGCGAATCTTACAGGCAGAGGACGTAAAAGCTCTGCCTAAAGGCGAAAAAATAGCCAAACTTTTGCGCTTGAAGTGAACGATTTATAAAAAATCCTGTTATATCAACGTTTTCAGGATAAAATAGCTTGCAAAGGCAGTGGAGATATGGTAAATTTTCAAAGGAAACAACGCTATGGGTGGGAGGATCTTCTCACCATCATGCACCTGCTGCGTGCCCCCGAGGGCTGTCCTTGGGACCGCGAGCAGACCCATCAGTCCATCCGCCGGAATTTTCTGGAAGAGACCTACGAGGCGCTGGACGCCATTGACCGGAATGACACCCCCGGTATGTGCGAGGAATTGGGGGATGTTCTGCTTCAGGTGGTGTTCCATTCCGTGATGGAAGAGGAGCAGGGCCGTTTCACCGCAGATGACGTGGTGGACGGCGTGGCTCAGAAGCTGGTGTTCCGCCATACCCATGTATTCGGCGCTGCCGAGGCCGCCGACAGCGCACAGGCGCTGGAGGGCTGGGAGGCTCAGAAAAAGAAGGAAAAGGGGTTCACCTCCCCGGCGGACGCTGTGGAAGCCGTCCCCCATACGCTGCCGGCGCTGTGGCGGGCGGAAAAGATCGTCTCCCGCTCCGTAAAGGCCGGGTTCAACTGGGACTCCGCTGCCGGTGCGCTGGACAAGCTGGATGAGGAAACCGCCGAGCTGCGGCAGGCCGTGGAGGCCGGACAGCCTGTGGACAGTCCTCACGGCATCCGGGAGGAGCTGGGCGACGCTCTGTTCATTCTCTGCAAGATCGCCCAGATGTCCGGTGTGGACCCGGAGGACGCTCTGCACCGGGCCTGTGACAAATATCAAGGTCGGTTCCGCCGGGTGGCGGATGCCGCCGACCGTCCGCTGAGCGCCTATACGGAAGCGGAAAAAATCACTCTTTGGGAGCAGGCCAAAGAAAACTAAGATCTTCATTGCGGAAACGCGATAAAAGATAAATGGAATTTTAATTATTTTACAGGAGGATATACTCATGAACAAAGCTGAACTGATCGCCGCCGTGGCTGCTGCCGCTGAAATTTCCAAGAAGGACGCAGAGACTGCTGTCTCCGCTACCCTGGACGCCATTACCGCCGCTCTGAAGGAAGGCGACAAGGTCCAGCTGGTTGGCTTCGGTTCTTTCGAGGTCAAGTCCCGCGCTGCCCGCACCGGCCGTAACCCCCGTACCAAGGAAGTTGTCGAGATCCCCGCTTCCAAGGTGCCCGTGTTCAAGGCCGGCAAGGCTCTGAAGGACGCTGTGGCTGAATAAATTCACACCGTAAAGGGGGCGTTACGCCCCCTTTTTCATTTTTCAAGAAAGGAAGCATCATGCGCTTAGACAAATATCTCAAGGTCTCCCGGCTCATCAAGCGGCGGACCGTGGCCAACGAAGCCTGCGACAATGGATTGGTCACCGTCAACGGTAAGCCCGCCCGGGCCTCCTACGAGGTGAAGGAGGGAGATCAGATCACCCTTCGCTTCGGCGTACGGACCGTCACCGTGGAGGTGCTGTCCGTTCAGGAGACCGTGCGGCAGAGCGATGCCGCCGCCCTGTACCGGCAGATCCAATAAGTTCTTCTATCTCCCTCCCTGTCCGCATACACTGAGGGCAGGGAGGGATCTTATGACCAATGACTTCAATATGCCCGTCACCCCTCATCGGCTGGAGCTGATGGACCGGGCGCATCTTACCGTTTCCGGCGTGGAGGATGTGGAGCGCTTCGACGAGAGCGGCGTCATCATGACCACCTCCGCCGGGACCCTGATCGTCACCGGGGAGGACCTGCACATCGGTAAGCTGTCTTTAGAGGGGGGCGAGTTGTATGTGGATGGCCGCATCACCTCCATCTCCTATGAGGACACTCCGAACCGTCAGGGCGGCTTTTTCAGCCGTCTGTTCGGATAGGCCATGGCCATCCATGTCACGGAGCAGCTCCGCACGTTCCTCCTGTCGATTCTGCTGGGTCTGGGCGCCGGGGTCCTGTACGACCTGCTGCGGGCGGTGCGGCTGCGGCACCCCCGATTGACGGCGCCGCTGGACCTGCTCTACTGTCAGGCCGTAGGTCTGGCGGTCTTTCTGTTCGTCCTGCGGCAGTCGGATGGCCAGCTCCGGGGGTTCATCCTGCTGGGAGGTCTGGGCGGCGGCGTTCTGTTTTTTTCCCTGCTCTCACGGCCCCTGCGGCCGGTTTGGGACTTCTGGATGGACCGGTGGATGGAATTGTTCCAATTTCTGAGTCTACCGGGACGGTTTTGCGCCGCAGTTTGTAAAAAATTTGCATTTCAGGCAAAAACCCTCTTTTATTTTCTCAGGAAATACGCTACAATACATATTGAAGGAGTATGGAAGCCCCTTCGCAAAGGAGGGATGTCCCATGGCAAAGCCCGTCAAACCCGCAAAAAAGAAAAAATCCGGTAATCTGCTGGTCCATGTGGTGCTCCTGCTGCTTCTGGCCACAGTGGGCTGGCGGCTTTATGCCCTTCAGGGGCAGGTCCGGGCCGCGCAGGCGGAACGGGATCAGTATGCCCGGCAGGTAGAGAATGTCCAGCAGGAAAATGAGACGCTGCGGAGCGACATCGCAGAAGGTCCCACCGAGGAGAAAATGAAAGAACTGGCCCGGGAAGAACTGGGCATGATCGACAGCAACAGCTATCTGTTTTTAGATCGATCCAACTGAGCATTACCGGCACAGCCGGTCACTACTATTTTAACAAGAATAAGAATAGGAGTAACACAGCACTTATGGAGTACGAGGTCGGAACAGTCTTAGAGGGCAAGGTCACCAGTATTACAAAATTCGGCGCTTTCGTGGCCTTGGAGGGCGGCAAGTCCGGCCTGGTACATATTTCGGAGATCGCCAACAGCTATGTCAACGATGTACATGACTTTTTGCAGGAGGGGCAGGACGTTAAAGTAAAGCTCCTTGCTATCAAGGACGGAAAGCTGGATCTTTCCATCAAAAAGGCGTTGCCCGCACCGGAGCGCCCCGCCCAGCGGAGCTTCCAGCCCCGTCCGGCAGCAGCCCCCCGTCCCGCGGCGGCTCCCCGGCGGCCCGCCGTTCAGGCAGCGGACACCACCCCCTCCGGTGATCTGGCCTTCGAGGACAAGCTCAAGCAGTTTCTCTCCTCCTCGGAGCGGAAAATGGCAGACCTGAACCGGAACATCTCCGGCAAGCAGGGCGGCCGCAGAAGAAGATAAATCCATTTCAGACTGAAACAACGCAGCCGTCTCCGGGAGAGCATCCCAGAGACGGCTGCGTCAACTTATATGTGTGAAAAATCACGCAGAAAAAGCGTCCACGCCCGCAAGGGCACATTTGATAGGGCCGATTTTCCGCGCCCCTTTTACGCCAGTCTGCGGAAGCATTTATTCTGGGTATTGCTCCAGAAGTGGGTATCGTCGATGCCGGACACGTAGTAAACAAGCGGAGCGGAAAAGTCATTTTGCAGATAGTCGATGTCCAACGCCGGACAGTATCCCACGCTGCTGCGGTCCCGGACGCGGAAGGCATAGGCGGTTTTGCCAAGCAACTCCAGTTCCGGATACACGATGCGACAGCCGTCCTCGGAAAACAGCAGAACGGTGGTACCCGCATCGTCCACCCAGATGCCCGCAAGGGCTTCCTCCGTCACAGCGCTGTAATCCCCCGGCGCTTCATAGCGGTACTCCGTGCGTTCCGTGCGGTCTAAAATCTGCGTAAACAGGGGGAGCAGCTTCCACGCCGCCCACTTCACCCGGCCCGTGCTGCGGTACGGCTGTTTCATGGTATAGCCCGCGTCATCCAGTGCGTCATAGGCCGTCTCATCGCCCCGCATGAGGGCCTCCGCCTCCGTCAGCACCGCCGCCCATGCCCGGGCCAGCTCCGCAGAGTTTTCCATGGGCACGTTTTCATCTATCCACCTGAATACGACCTCCTGCTCCACCGAGTTCACATCGATCCAGTCCAGCAGCTCTCCGGCGGCATAGGTGGCCCGCAGAGAGCTGCCCGCCGTGCCGGGCGCCACGGTGTAGATGTCTGTCAGCACATCTTCCAGACTCAGCGGTTCTTTTTCCTCCGGCTTTGCAGGTTCAGGTTCCGGTGTTTCATCGGGAGGTTCCGCTGCCTCCTCCCCCGGTGCCGACGGCTTCACATCCGGCGGATCCTCCGGCTCCCTGTTTTTCCCTCCGCAGGCGGTCAGCAGCAGAGCCAGCAGCAAGCATACCGTCAAGATTCTGCGTTTCAACATATCCACCTCTCGATCTTTGATCCGTGGCCATGCCAACCAACGACCTCCACTGGTTCCGGCCATGGCCGAAGCCGAACGCTGCACATGGATACATTGGAGCAGGCTTTCAAAGGAAACCTCAACGCCATAAGCAAGCACATCTGTATATGCTTATTATATCAATACCATGCGGAAATTCAAGCGGGCCCCACAGATCCCGGCTTCAAGGCGGCAAAGGAGGCACAGGAAATTCAGAATCACGGCTCCCCCGCCACTTGCAGTCATGCGCTCTATCGACCTAAAAAACCACGCGGTCAGCCTCTCGGCTGACCGCGTGGTTCCACAAGTATTCTGTTTTTACTGTACGGAATTTTTCATTCTCCACACGATGGCAGAGACCTGACCGCGGGTCAGGGTGTTGTTGGGCTTATAGGTGCTGGTGCCGTTGGAGAAGTACCCCTCAATGATACCGGCGGCATTCAGCGCCTGCACATAGACGTCATTGGTGTCGGTAAAGGGCTTCTTGCTGGGCAGGCCGGCGGTAGAAAGCTTCAACGCCTTGGCGGCGATCTGCGCGATCTGCAGACGGGTGATGGGCCCGTTCAGCTTGGGATTGCCGGACACCAGTCCGGCAGCCTTGGCCTTCGCCAGATAGCCGCTGAAGGGGCTGCCCTTCACCGTGGGGGCCTGCTCGCCGTAGCCCGCCGCCAGCATGATGAGCTTCAGGGCCGCGCCGTAAGTAATGGTATTCTTCTCCTGAAACGTTCCGTTGCTGTAGCCGGAGATAACATTGGCGCTGGCAAGTTCCGTAACATACTTATAGCACCAGGTGGAGGTGGAGATATCCGTAAACTTCTTCACGCTGTCCACCACGCCGATGGAGACCACACCGGCCCCCAAAGCGGTGCCGCTGCTGCTCAATGCCACATAGGGAATGGAGACAGAGCCAGTGAACCCACTGTTGGGAATGAAGCGCAGCTGGCTCATGGAATCAGTGTCGCTGCCGTAGCTGTAAGCGCTGGTGGTATCCGCCGCATAGGAGCCAACGTACAGAACACCGGCAGTGGAGGCAGGCAGCTCCAGCAGCTGGATGCTGCTAAGGCCGAAGCCAGTGGCGGATGCCACCGCGGAATACACAGAGTTGGCCGGGAAGTTCACGGAGGTACCCTTGGTGGTCACGCTGTAAACCTCAGACACCGGAGAAGCCGTCACGCTGATCAGAATGGTTGCAGAAACAGCCGTTCCGCTGCTGCTGTATCCGGTAAAGGTGAGGGCTGTGCAGTAATTGCTGCCGCTGGGGATGTAGGTCAGCTCGGAGAGGTCATATTCCGATGCAGAGGCGGGACTGTAGGAGAAAATCATACTGCCCGCCATAGAAGCGGTGAGCTGCGTCCGCGTCGCGCCGTACTTGCTGGCATTGTAATAGTTGTAGTATAGACTGCCGGTAGCGGGTACACTGGTCAGCGTCAGATACTGCAAGGACCCGCCAGAGGTGTACTTACGGAAAAGGCGGGCAATGTCATTGGCGTTGATCTGCAGGGCGGTGTTGGGCGTGGTATTGTAGCGGATGTTGCCCACATATCGGGATGTTACCGCAGATGTACCGGTGGTGATGACCAGTGTACCGGCAGCGTTCTGGTTGGTTCGGGTGCCGGTGCCGCCATAGACAGTGAAGTTCAGCTCCACGCTGCCGGAGAAGGACTTGTCCGCCACAAAGCTCAGCTCGTCCAGATCGTAGTCACCATAGTCGCTGTCACCGTAGTAGAACTTATTGCTACTGAGGCTGGAGCGGGCAAAGGCAGTCTCATTCCGCTTACCGTACCGGGAATAGAGGGTACCGGCATTGTTGAACGCGCTGTCGGGCCGGCTGAACTCCACATACTTGAGAGTGCCGGAGCAGCTGCTGTTGTTGTAGAACTTCTCGAAATCGTCATCGTCAAAGGCGACCTCGTCTCCGGCCTTCACCGTGTAGGTGATGTCACCCTTGGTCGTGGACGAACCAGTCTTACCGGTGGCAATGACCAGAGTACCGGTGACATTCTGATTGGTCCGGGTACCGGTGCCGCCATAGGCGGTAAAGCTCAGCTCCACGCTGCCGGAGAAGGACTTGTCCGCTACAAAACTCAGCTCGTCCAGATCGTAGTCACCATAGTCGCTGTCACCGTAGTAGAACTTGTTGCTGCTGAGGCTGGAACGGGTAAAGGCTGTCTCATTCCGCTTGCCATACCGGGAATAGAGGGTACCGGCATTGTTGAACGCACTGTCGGGCCGGCTGAATTCCACATACTTGAAGCTGCCGGTGCAGTTGCTGCTATCGTAGACCTTTTTAAAGTCATCCTCGTCAAAGGCAACTTCGTCACCGGCCTTCACCGTGTAGGTGACATCGCCCTTGGCCGTGGAGGAACCGGTCTTATCGGTGGTGATGACCAACGTACCGGTGACATTCTGGTTGGTCCGGGTGCCGGTGCCGCCATAAACAGTGAAGTTCAGTGTAATGCTGCCGGAGAAGGACTTGTCCGCCACAAAGCTCAGCTCGTCCAGATCGTAGTCACCATAGTCGCTGTCACCGTAGTAGAACTTGTTGCTGCTGAGGCTGGAACGGGTGAAGGCAGTCTCATTCCGCTTGCCATACCGGGAGTAGAGGGTACCGGCATTGTTGAACGCGCTGTCGGGCCGGCTGAATTCCACATACTTGAAGCTGCCGGTGCAGCTGCTGTTCTCATAGATCTTCTCAAAATCGTCATCGTCAAAGGCAACTTCCTCACCGGCTTTCACCGTGTAAGTAATGTCACCCTTGCTGGAGGATGCAGATTTAGAAGATGTGATTTTCAGGGTTCCGGTAACAGAATCGCTTGTCTTGTTGTTTTTTCCGCCGTAAGCCTTGAAGGTAATCTCAATGCTGCCGGAAAAGGACTTGTCTGCCACAAAGCTCAGTTCGTCCAGATCATAGTCACCATAGTCGCTGTCACCGTAGTAGAACTTGTAATCGTCCAGTTCAGAGCGGGTAAAAGAGGTTGCATTCCGCTTGCCGTACCGGGAATAAACGGTACCGGCATTGCTGTAATCAGAGGAAGGCTTTTCAAATACCACATACTTCATCGTGCCGGAGCCGCCAGCATTGTCATAGGCATTAACAAAATCTTCATCGTCAAAGGTAACTTCCTCGCCGGGCTTCACCGTATAGGTGATGTCCCCCTTGGAGGAACCGGAACCGCCGCCGACTTTAATATCCATGGTGCCGTACACATAATTCTTGCCGTCGGCGTCATAGATCTCAAATTTCAGCCGCAGCGTGCCGCTGTCGGCCCGGCGGTTGGCTTCAAATGTCAAGCCATCCAACGCGTAGTCCATATTCTTGGGCACATCGCGGCTGTCATAATAAAACCATGTGTTACGCAGATCGCTTTCACTGAGGCTCACAGTCTTATCATAGTAATTCACAGCGGTCAAGTACCCATAGTCATCCAGATCGCTGTAATCGGTGAATACCACATAGCTGGGATCACCACTATATTCACTTCTGTAAAGGTCGCGGAACTCCCGCTCTTTGAATGATACAGAGTCCCCCTTATCCACTTCATAAGTCAGATCCGCTAAAGATTTTGCGGACACGGCCGGGACCATCGTCATGACCATGACCAGCGTCAGCAGAAAGGCCGGAAGCCGTTTTCTGAAAAACCGTCTCATAAAAAACCTCCTAAATTCAGTTTAGCACCTATGTACACTTCTATAAACCTACCATAGCGGAAAGTTGCTTTATAATCATGAACAAATTGTGAACAAGATGCTACAATCCGGTTAAAATTTATCGCTGCGAACAGCCGGAATTTTTCACACCACAGCGGGCATTTCCTTCTCGTGAAACAGTCCTCCAAGCCGGACCCGCTTTTCATGCCGCGCCGCCTTTCTTCAGCCGCGGAAAAGGGGTTTGTATTTTGAGGAAATATCTGCTATAATAAAGGTCAACCTTAGAAAACTTGGCGGCCGGACGCTGCTGCGGGCCGTGTGCCCCGGCGAACACGCCCGGAGAAATTCCGGGCCGCAGCTTGGGACGATAGGAAGTAATGCGATGATCGATCAATATGGCCGGACAATTGATTATCTGCGGCTGTCGGTAACGGACCTTTGCAATTACCGGTGCCAATACTGTATGCCGGCGGACGGCGTGGAAAAGGGTCCCCATGGGGCCGTCCTCTCCGTAGAGGAATACGGCGAGATCGCCCGGGCTGCGGTGAAGCTGGGAATCCGGAAGATCCGTCTCACCGGCGGAGAACCGCTGGTGCGGCGAGGGATTCTGGACATCTGCCGAACGCTGCGGACCATCCCGGAATTGAAGGAGCTTTGCCTCACCACCAACGGCAGCCTGCTGCCGGAGTTAGCAAAGCCCCTGCGGGAGGCCGGAGTGGACCGGCTGAACATCAGTCTGGACACCCTGCGGGCGGAGCGATTCCGGGAAATCACCCGCCGGGGAGATCTGGAGGACGCCTTTGCGGGCATCCGGGCAGCGGAGGATGCCGGATTTCAGAATTTGAAGCTGGACACCGTGCTGATGGGCGGCGTGAACGATGACGAGATCGAGGATTTTCTGAACCTGACGAAAGAGCACCCCTGGGAGGTGCGGTTCATCGAGCTGATGCCTATGGGGCCCTGTGCGGCATGGCCAAAGGAACGCTTTCTGCCGGTAACTGAGATTCTGAACCGATTCCCGGCGCTGGAAGAAATCGAACCCAATGGCGTGGCCCGGCGGTACCGTCTGCCGGGAGCCATGGGTGCTGTGGGGCTGATCACCCCCATGAGCCACGAGTTCTGTGGAGCGTGCCGCCGCATCCGGGTAACGGCGGACGGCAAGCTGAAGGGCTGTCTCCACAGCCGGGAGGAAATCTCCCTCCGGGGACTTCACGGCAGGGAATTGGAGGACGCCATCCTACGGGGCATCCTGCATAAGCCCAAGGGGCACCACCTGACAGAGCATGCCAGCGATACGCCCCGGACCATGAATGAGATCGGAGGCTGAACCATGGGAGAACTGACCCATTTCAACAAGCAGGGCCGCGCCCGGATGGTGGATGTAACGGAAAAGGCTGTGACCCACCGGCGGGCGGTGGCGGCGGGGGAGATCCGCATATCACCGGAAACTATGGTCCATATCAAAAACGGTACCCTGAAAAAGGGTGATGTGCTGGCGGTGGCCCAGGTGGCGGGCATCCAGGCCGCCAAGCGCAACTGGGAGCTGATCCCCATGTGCCACCCCCTGCCCTTGACGGGCATCGACATCACGTTTCGCCTGTCTGATGAACCGTGCATGGTGGAAATTCAGGCCGCCGTCACCTGCACCGGCGTCACCGGCGTAGAGATGGAGGCACTGACCGCCGTTTCCGTGGCGGCCCTCACCGTTTACGATATGTGCAAGGCGGTGCAGAAGGATATGGAGATCACCAACATCCGCCTGCTGGAAAAATCCGGCGGCAAGAGCGGAGACTATAAGCGAGAGGACTGATAGAACCATGGCAAAGGTCGTATCCGTCAATATCAGCGAGAAAAAGGGAACACTGAAAAAGCCCGTTCCGGAAATTGAATTGAAACTGCGTCACGGCATCGTGGGGGACGCCCACGCCGGGGACTGGCACCGCCAGATCTCTCTGTTGGCGGAGGAAAGCATCGACACCATGCGGGCCCTGTCGCCTATTCCCCTGGACCCGGGCGTGTTCGCGGAGAATATCAATACAGAGGGCATCGACCTCAAGCACCTGCCGGTGGGCACCCATCTGCGCATCGGAGAGACGGAGGTGGGGGTCACCCAGATCGGCAAGGAATGCCACAACGACTGCGCCATCAAAAAGGCGGTCGGCAAGTGCGTCATGCCCACGGAGGGCATCTTCGCCGTGGTAGTAAAAGAGGGCGTTGTCAGGCCCGGAGACGAAATTGAGGTGCTGAAGTGAAGCTGATCCGAACAGAGGAGGCCGTGGGCCACGTGCTGTGCCATGATATGACCCAGATCATCAAGGACAAGTATAAGGACGCCCGGTTCCGCAAGGGCCACATCGTCACAGAGGACGATATTCCCGTTCTCCTGAGCATGGGCAAGGAGAACCTGTATGTCTGGGAGATGACTCCGGGCATGGTCCACGAAAATGATGCGGCGGAGCGGCTGCTGGCCCTGTGTGGTCAGGAGGACATGGTCCGCAGTGAGACGAAAGAGGGCAAGATCGAGCTGCGAGCCGCCTGTGACGGCCTGTTCCGGGTGGACAGCCAGCGGCTCATCGCCGTCAACTCCCGGGAGGACGTGATGATCGCCACCCGGAAGGGCAATACCGCCGTGAAAAAGGGCGACAAGCTGGCGGGGATGCGGGTCATCCCCCTCATCATCAAGGAGGAAACGCTGCAAGCTGCCGAGCAGGCAGCGGGCGCCGGCCCTCTGCTGGAGCTGCTGCCCTATGTGAAGAAAACCGCCGCTATCGTGGCCACCGGCAGTGAGGTGAAGAAGGGTCTCATTCAAGATACCTTCACCCCGGTGGTGAAGGAGAAGCTGGCGGCCTACGGTATCGAGACCATCTCCACCGCCTATTCCGGCGACGGCGTAGAAAATGTGGCCAACGCCATCGGCGAAGCCAGGAAAACCGGCGCGGACCTGATCCTGTGCACCGGCGGCATGAGCGTAGACCCGGATGACAACACCCCCGGCGGCATCCGGGCGAGCGGTGCCCGCATCGTCACCTACGGCGCGCCCGTGCTGCCGGGTGCCATGTTCCTGCTGGGCTATTTTGAGGACGGAACCCCCATCTGCGGTCTGCCCGGCTGCGTCATGTATGCCGGGGCCACCATTTTCGACCTGGCGCTTCCCCGGATCGCGGCGGGTGTGGAGCTGACCCGCGGAGACTTCGCCGTGATGGGCGAGGGCGGGCTGTGCCTTGGCTGCAAGCCCTGTCACTGGCCCAACTGCCCCTTCGGAAAATAAAAGCGAGAGCGCCCAAGCGCGCTCCTGCTTTTCCGAACCGTTCATCTTGATTGAGTATCACGCTTTACTCTGTAAAGTCGAGATAGATTTTCCATCGAATCAGAAAGGAAGAACCAACATGAAAAAATATTTGTCCCTGCTGCTGGCCCTGTGCCTGACCCTGTCCCTCGCCGCCTGCGGCTCCAAGGCCGACACCAGTGCCAACGCCGCCGACGGTTCCCAGACGCAGGACAACGCCCCCACGGAAGCCCCCGCCGGTGAGCCGGTGGAGTTGATCGTGTTCGCTGCCGCCTCCATGACGGAGACCATGAACCAGCTCAAGGAAATGTACGAGCAGAATAATCCCAACGTGACCGTTACATATAACTTCGATTCCTCCGGCAAGCTGCTCACCCAGATCAAGGAGGGCGCGGACTGCGATCTGTTCATCTCCGCCGCACCCAAGCAGATGAACGCCATGGACGGCAGCCTCATCGGTGATGCCGAGAAGAACCCCGACGGGCTTGACCTCATCGTCACCGACAGCCGTGTGGACCTGCTGGAAAACAAGGTGACGCTCACCGTTCCCGAAGGCAATCCCAAGGGCATTGAGAGCTTCGACCAGCTTGCCGAGCTGCTGAAGAACGGTGATGTGATGCTGGCCATCGGCAACAGCGACGTGCCCGTGGGTCAGTACACCCTGAAGATCTTCAACTACTACGGCATCGACGAGACCGCCGTCGCAAATAAGCTGACCTACGGCAACAACGTGAAGGAGGTTGCCTCTCAGGTCAGCGAGGGCACTGTGGACTGCGGCATCATCTACGCCACCGACGCCCACTCCGCCGGTCTGACGGTGGTGGACAGTGCCACTGCCGAAATGTGCGGTCAGGTCATCTACCCCGCCGCCGTGCTCAAGGGTGACAAGGAGGACGCCGCCCAGGACTTCCTGGCCTATCTCCAGACCGATGCGGCCATGACCGTGTTCGAGTCCGTGGGCTTCTCCGCCGCTTGAGCGAAAACTCTTTCTGAAAAGGCCGACGGCAAACTGCTCGCCCGCCGCTGATACGGCGGCAGGCCGCCGGTCTCCCCATCCCTTCCCCCTCAGGAGGTAACTTATGGACCTGTTTCCCCTATGGAACTCGCTGCGTGTGGCGGCTATTTCCACGGTGATCGTCTTTTTCGCCGGGGTCTTCGCGGCGTACTATATCGCCCGCCTGCCCCGGCTGGTGAAGGGCGTTCTGGACGTGGTGCTGACGCTGCCGCTGGTGCTGCCCCCCACCGTCATCGGCTATCTGCTGCTGCGGCTGCTGGGGCCAAAGCGGATCCTCGGCGCGTGGCTGCTGCGTCATTTCGGCGTGAAAGTGGTGATGACGTGGTGGTCTGCCATCTTTGCCACCGCCGTGGTGATCTTCCCGTTGATGTACCGCACCGCCCGCGGAGCTTTCGAATCCTTTGACGAGACGCTGGCCTACTCCGGACAGACACTGGGCCTTTCCAACGCCTATATTTTCTGGCACATCCGGATGCCCTGCTGCCGGCAGGGCATCTTAGCGGGAACGGTGCTGGCCTTCGCCCGGGCCCTGGGTGAATACGGCGCTACCAGCATGATCGCCGGGTACACCCCCGGCAAGACCGCCACCATCTCCACCACGGTCTACCAGCTTTGGCAGACCAGCAATGACGCGCTGGCTATGAAATGGGTAATGGTCAACCTAAGCATCTCCGCCGTGGTGCTGCTGACGGTGAATATGCTGGAACGCCGGGACTTTCTGGTATCCGGCGGGAAAAGGAGGGGGACGGCTTGAGCCTGCTTGTGGAGATTGAAAAGCAGCTGGGAAATTTCCATCTGGACGTCCGCTTTCAGGCGGAGACGGAAACGCTGGCCCTGCTGGGGGCCTCCGGCTGCGGCAAGAGCATGACCCTCAAATGCATCGCGGGGATCATGACCCCGGACCGGGGGCGGATCGTGCTGAACGGCCGGGTGCTGTTTGACAGCGAGGCCGGGATCGACCTGCCGCCCCAGCAGCGCCGGGTGGGGTACTTATTCCAGAATTACGCCCTGTTCCCCACCATGACGGTGGAGAAAAACATCCTCTGCGGCATCCGCTCCGGTTCCAAGGCGGAAAAAGCCGCCGCACTGACGGCGGCCCTCCACCGCTTTCGGCTGGAGGGTCTGGAAAAGCGGTATCCCGCCCAGCTTTCCGGCGGACAGCAGCAGCGGGTGGCGCTGGCGAGGATTCTCTGCTCCCAGCCGGAGGTCATTTTGCTGGACGAGCCGTTTTCCGCACTGGACAGCTATCTGAAATGGGACTTGGAGCTGAAGCTGTCCGATTTTCTGGAGAATTTCTCCGGACCGATTTTATGGGTGTCCCATGACCGGGGCGAGGTGTTCCGCAACTGCAAGCGGGTGTGTGTGTTGGATCAGGGGGCCTCGCAAGGGACCTTCACTCTGCGGCAGCTGTTTCACGAGCCGGAAACGGAGGCCGCCGCCCGGCTCTCCGGATGCAAGAACATCGTGGAGGCCGTACCGGCAGGCAGCGCCGTGACGCTGCCCGCGTGGGGTCTGACGCTGAACTGCGGGAAACCGGTCCCGGCGGACATCCGTCAGGCAGGCATCCGGGCAAGACACGTGATGACGGTGCCGGAGGGCCCCCCGGACGCCTTCTACTGCACGGTGGAGCGGGTCATTCAGGATGTGTTCACCACCATCGTCCTGCTGCGGCCGGAGGGGGCCGCGGACGGCGCCCCTCTCCTGCGGATGGAACTGGAACGGGATGATTGGCGGCGGCTGAACCGCCCGGAGGGGCTTTGGATCGCCATCCAGCCAAGGGATATTCTACTGCTGAAATGAGGAGATGATCGTATGTATCATGCTGCTGTATTGACGGTCAGCGACCGTGTTTCCCGGGGCGAGCGCCCCGACGAGGGTGGTCCGCTGGTGGCAGAGCTGCTGAAAAACGCAGGCTATGAGGTGGTTCGGACCGATGTGGTGCCGGACGAACAGGCGCAGATTGAAACGGCGCTGCGGCAGATGGCCGACGATGGTGACATTCAACTGCTTGTGACCACCGGCGGCACCGGCTTCGCTCCCCGGGACGTGACCCCGGAGGCCACCCTTGCCGTGTGTGACCGGCTGACTCCCGGCATCCCGGAGGCCATGCGCTATGCCTCCATGCAGATCACCAGCCGGGCCATGCTGTCCCGGGCGCAGGCGGGCATCCGGAAAGGGACCTTGATCCTGAACCTCCCCGGCTCCCCCAAGGCGGCCAAGGAGAATCTGGAGGCGGTGCTGCCCGCCATCGGTCACGGTCTGGAAATGCTCTCCGGCCGCCCTGCCGATTGCGCCAAGCTGACGGACTGACATAGAATTTTTCAGAATCGGATACTTTCCCGGTAAGCAAAAAAATCGGCACCTGCTTTTGGCAGGTGCCGATTTCTATTACCCTATCATGCGCTTGAATTTTTGGCGTAAGTGGCGTAAGTTTGGCGTAAATCCGCTTTTGCACATTCAAAAAGTCAAGCAATTTCAAGGCTTTGCGGTTATTGCTTAGTACATGCCGCCCATATCGGGAGCGGCGGGAGCGGCAGCGGGGGGCTCAGGCTTGTCGGCCACCAGAGACTCGGTGGTCAGGACCATGGCGCTGACGGAAGCGGCGTTCTCCAGAGCGGAACGGGTCACCTTGGCGGGATCGATGATACCAGCAGCAACCATGTCGCAGTACTCTTCCTTATAAGCGTCGAAGCCGTAGCCATTCTTGCCGGAGGCACGAACTTTCTCCAGAATCACGGAGCCGTCCA